>OCHE01000184.1_pt1 | contig 96962 bp, 84 predicted proteins | sample 1538681 | NCBI WGS metagenome assembly OCHE01 (sample SAMN04571717, study PRJEB22368) | human gut metagenome | biome: human gut; material: stool | host: Homo sapiens | place: Luxembourg | collected 2012-08-17
TTACAAAAGCATACTCGTTGAAGTAGGAATGAAACATAAAGGTTTATAACTTTTTATAAGTTTTCGGTAACGGGAAGATGAATATGTGCAAGGCGCTAGAGGAATTAGAAGAAAAAGGAAGGATAGAAGGAAGAAGAGAAGGAGAAATCAAAGGAGAAATCAAGAATAAAATTCTACTCATTCAAAAAAAATCCCAAAGAGGAGATTCTATGGAGAAGATAATAGATGATCTTATGGAAAGTATAGAATTTGTTCAGCCGATTTACGAAATGATCAAACAAAATCCAGAGTTATCAGTTGATGAAATCTATGGGATTATCAATAAATAATTTTCAAAATAGAATATCATCAATTTATCAACGGTAAAAAAGAAACATAGAATAAGTAATAAAATAGGAACCGCAGACCAAATGCAGTTCCTATTTTATTTAATAATATTAAGATTGAGATGTAATTGATATTATTTAAGAGAAATTATTTCTTTTTAGTTTTTAAAGCTTTTTTAGCAGACCAAGCAGAGTAAACATTCTTAGATTTGTTGTTTACTTTTGTTACTTTGTAGCTTCGAACTCTTACATAATATTTCTTATTCTTTTTCAGCTTCTTTAAGACTTTAGAAGCAGATTTCGCAGAAACTTTGACTGTTTTTGCTTTCTTAAAGTTCTTAGATGTGCTGTACTGAATCTGGTAAGCAGCAACTCCGGAAACTTTCTTCCAAGATACTTTGATAGAAGTCTTCTTAGCTTTGCTTAATTTCACAGTTGTCTTCGCAGGAGCTTTTACAGTTGCTGCGTTTGTTACAGTAGTTGTAGCTGCTGGTTTAGCTGAAATTGTATAAGATAATTCTTTTGTACCAGCATATTTCTTTCCATTAAATTTAACTGTTACTTTGTAAGTTCCAGCTTTTGTGCTGTTAGCGTCAGAATAAGAAACTGTATAATTATCAGCAGAAATTACAGCACCAGTACTATCTTTTACAGTAACAGAAGGTTTCTGAGCCTGTCCATTTTCTGTGAAAGAAGTTTTATCTAAATCGATAGATGCAATTTTAGCGATTGGAGTAGATTTTCTAACATCACCGCAATTTACACATGTATCATCAATGGAACCATCTTTTTCTAAAGTTGCAGCTTTTACAACTTCTTTATATTCAGGTTTTGTTAATGATTCAATAGCATTGGAAAGGTGAGTATTTGCTTCAAGGATATTAGCTTTATATAATGTGTCATGTTTTAAAGCATCCTGAGCTTCTTTATATTCTGTTTTAAAATCAGAATATGGCTTAGCACAGTATTCAGTTTCTTTTTCAAGATAAGAATCAGCAGTTTTTATTGTAGATTGTAAAGCTTTTACTTCATCACTATCAGAAGCAATTACAACGTGCTGAGCGATGTTTTCTTTGTCTGCATGGAATTTATATGTATAATCTTTATAACCTAAAGCGGAAACAGTAACACTCCAGTATCCTACTGCTGCATTTCCAGAAAGATCAAAACGAGCAGATTCTGTTAAACCAAGCTGAATTCCCATTGATTTATGCATCCAGTTATCAGCAGCAAATTTTGTACCATAAGTTTTTACTGGAGTTGTATAAGTACTGTCATCTCCATAGAAAGTCCATTTTACAGACTGAAGATTAGCACCAAGATCACCGTAATCTCCATTTAGGTCGAGACGTAAAGTCTCACCATAAGAACCAACAGCGTCTCCAGAACGTAAGTTTGGAGTCACACCGGTTGCTTCTTTTAATGCCTCATCTTTAACACCGGATTCTGTTCCTTCGTTACTTCTTGCAGAAAAAATAAATGAACCATCTTCCTGTTTTGTAGCAGTTTTTAAACCGTAAGTGTTAGCTGTAACATTTGCAGTTTTTTGGTAAGATTTTAATTGGTTTTCACCATAACCACCAACAAGAGTTCCACCATTTTCAACAACAGTGTGGTTTGCTTTTAATGCATCTAAATCTGTAGTTTTTACTTTAACAGGAACATATTTTGTACCTTTTACTTCATAAGAAGTTAATTTATATTGCGTACCATCAGTATCAGTAATAGTTCCCTTAGCATAGCTTACACCTGTAGCATCTGTGGATGATTGATAGAATTTTTTACCATCTTTACTCCAGTGAGAAACAGAAAATTCTTTTGTGGTATCATCAGAAGCTTTTGCTTCAATGACTGCATTTCCTTGGAAACTTCCTCTGTGAAGTCCGTGATTTGTAGTTGCACGAGTAACGACGTCATATCCACCTTTATCTTTTTCATAATGAGAGTCTTCTACATCAGAGCTTGAAGTATCATTAGCATTATAAACACCTTCATTCGCCCAATACTCAGCCCAAGTAAGACCAACATAGCAATATGTCCATTCATCCTGCTGTGCATCATCAGCAGCCTTAACAATGTGAGCAACATTAAAGATATTCGCTGTCACAGGAGTCGCAGTTAAAACCATTGCACCACTCATAGCGATAGCAAAGGCTTTCCCGATTAATCTTTTACGCATATAGTTTTTCCTCCGTTTTCTGTAATATAAAATAATAGCGTGTACGTAGTTAGAAAACTCTAACTGATGAAAGATATGATACCACACGAAAGGTTAGTGAACAATAACTACAAATGAGAATAATTATCAATATCTTGTCATTCATTAAATGCAGGTGTGCTCCTACGGTCACTGGACAGGATATTGATAATTATTCTGGAAGTTACTATAATTAAGGAAGTCATATTAAGATGAGAGTGTCAAAAGTACAAATTGCTTATTTGTGCAAGCACAAACGCAATTTGTACTTTTGACACTTACATCATATTAAGAAATTCGTAAGAATTATATCCGCAGAAACGAAAGAACCACCTGATACACTAAAACCATCAAAGATACAAGGAGGAAAAGTATGAACCAGCCAAAGATTCTGGTCGTTGATGACGACAAAGAAATCGTAGGAGCGATCAAGAAACGCCTGGAAATGGAAGACTATGAGATCATAACCGCATATGATGGTCTGGAAGCCATGGATGTCCTGATGGAACAAGAAGTCCAGCTTCTGATCATAGATGTCATGATGCCGAAGATGGACGGACTATCCGCAACGATGAGAATCAGGGAAAGCAAGAATATTCCGATCATCATTCTTTCAGCCAAGACAGAAGAAAGCGATAAGATCTTAGGACTGTCCATGGGAGCCGATGACTATATCAGCAAACCGTTCCGCCCAGATGAACTAGTAGCGAGAGTGAAATCCCAGCTGCGAAGATACATGCAGTTTGGAGGAATGAACGCCGCAGAAAGCAATAAGGAACAGATCGTCAATGGCGGATTGATCCTTGACATGAAAGGAAAAAGAATGCTGGTAGACGGAGAGCCAGTGAAACTGACTGCAACCGAATACAAGATCGTAAGCCTTCTGATGAACAACCTGGGCAGAGTATTTTCAGCAGATGAGATCTACGAACGCGTATGGAACGAAGAAGCCTATGCAACAGAGAATACCGTTATGGTCCACATCCGTCGTATCCGCGAGAAAATAGAAATAGATGCAAAAAATCCAAGATATTTAAAGGTGGTGTGGGGAATTGGATACAAGATCGAGAAAATGGACTAACAAAGTATTGATCACACTTGTGATGATCGCCATGACCCTGTCAGGGATATATGGACTCAACACGATCCATAACATGGCATTGACAGGAGATAACAGCTTCAGTCTGGATGAACAGGATCAATCAGACTATATCAAACACACACAGATGTCACTGTTTGACAAATGGGCAGATCAAGAAAGTAATAAAGTCTATTATACACAGGCAAATCATGTATCAGAAAGTTTACTGAATAAGATAAAAAAAGAATCGTTTGTGAAAGTAACGATGAAGGTCAAACCATATGATAAAAAGATGGTAACGACAACATCAACATATGGAACAGAAAATGCGAACTATACTGGGGGCAGGATTGAACATTTTCATATAGAAAGAGACAAGACAGAGAAATTAAACAAAGACGGAAGTTTCAAAGGATGGGATCCGTATGATGATTACGATGAGTACAGTGAGTACATTGTGCCTCAGACAGAATACTATGAATTCTCAGGAGATAATTATACACTGCGGGATATATTCCCAGAACAGCTTCTGATCAATGATGAGAAGAATCAGCGTCTGGAAAATGCAGACATTGAGATTTCTTTGACAAAAAAAGCACTAACAGAGATTGAAAATTTCCGAAAAGGATCAACAAAACAGATCACGATGGGAATCAAAACGATCATCATTGTTTCGATCATCGAAGTGATCGGAACGATCCTTCTGTGCATCTTATTTGCACTTCAGGAAAAGCGAACCAGATTTTTTAGAGGGCTTGACAGGCTCTGGTGGGAGATCATACTAGTGACAGCAATTACGCTGCTTGGACTGGCAATCGCATTATGCTTTGCGATCTGGGAATATACGATAGAATATACACAGGGCGTGATCACAGGTTCAACGATCGAGATGATCATGACGCTAAGTTATATCTCAGTTCCATTTTTCATTATGGCATTTGCTGTATGCATTCAGACAACGGTATGGAGGATTCGCCAGAAGAATCTTCTGGATTCAACATTTTGTCTAGGATATTTTCGAAAATGGAGCCGTTACGCAAAGACAAGAAGAAAGCTGGAAGATGAAGCGATGTCATTTGCAGAAAAACATGCAAGAGACAGGATCAGACAGTACAGGGTCTTACGATATATTTTAACTGTCAGTACACTTGCTTGTATCATCATGGGAATGAGTGGAATGAATATTCCATCCCCACTCTTGTTTATAGCAGCAGTCATCTTTGTTTTCCTTATCAGATATTTTTCAAGATATTCAGACCAATATGCAAAAGAACAGAGAGATTTAAGCATGCTGGTCGATCAGATCGAACGTATTTCTAATGGAGAACTGACGGCAACGACCGATATTTCAAAAGAATCTGCGTATTATGAATACAGTCAGAAACTGACCAATATCGGGCAGGGAATGGAAAAAGCATTAGAAACACAGATGAAGGGCGAGAGAATGAAGATCGATCTGATCACAAACGTATCACATGATCTGAAGACACCGCTGACTTCTATCATTGGATACGTCGATCTCTTAAGCAGAGATCAGACATTATCCGCAGAATCAAGAGATTATGTAACTATCCTGATCAACAAGACCGAACGCTTAAAAGCTATCATTTCTGACCTGTTTGAACTTGCGAAAGCAACAAGTGGAGATGCGAAAGTAGATCTGGAAGAAATGGATATGAAACGTCTGGTAGAACAGACACTGGGGGATATGGCAGATCAGATAGAAGAATCTGGATTTGCGATCAGATATCAGTGCGAAGCTGTGCACACAAGATTTATCGGAGACAGCAGCCGCATGTACCGAGTGGTACAAAATGTCATAGAGAATGCCTTAAAATACTCCCTGAAAGGAACCAGGATCTTCCTAAGGATCACCGAAGCAGATCAAAATATAAAATTAGAAGTTATAAACACAGCATCCTATGAGATGAATTTTACAGAAGAAGAGATCATGGAACGATTTGCCAGAGCGGAGAAATCACGTACCAGCGAAGGAAACGGATTAGGACTTTCCATCGCAGACAGTTTTACAAAGAATTGTGGAGGAGAGTTTTCGATAAGAATAGACGGAGATCAATTCCTGGTTACTATACAATTTAAACAATATTTAGGGGTAAACAAATAGATTTCATATGTTTTTTCACAAAATTGAAAAAATTGTAAAAAACTATGTTGAAAGGGTAGAAAACATAAATATAAAAGTATATACTACTAATTGTGTCGACAATATGCAAATAGACCATTTGAGAGAGTGGTTTTTAAATCCTTTTTTTCATGAAGTTTTGATACATGGTGACTTATGGAACGGTTGCGTATTTGGAGACATCTGCTTTTAAAGTCTCTTCAGACATTAAGATCTGGAGGGGCTTTTTTCTTATTTCATAGGAAATTTCGATGAAATCCCCTATGAAATAAGAAAAAAGCCTTCCGGGCAGGATCGCACTGCGGCGGAAGGGAAATTTGTCGCTGAAGCGACCCGCCGCAGGCGGAGAATCCTGCAAAGCAGGATTCTTTCTTACTATTAGAAATAGGACGTAACAGCATTTGATACAAACAAATGCTTCTGGTATAATAAAAAGAAAAGAGCATGCACGGAAAGGACACGAAAGAATGAAGAGACGTTTAATCAGCCTTGTCCTTGTATTGATGCTTGTCATGACAGCAGGATGCGGGAAGAAGAGTACAACAAAGAAACTCAAGACAGAAGATCTGGATGAAACAACCCTGCAGGGAATGGCAAAAGATATCACAAAGGAGATGTCCTTAAAGAATAAGATCGGACAACTATTTATGGTATCTGTTTATCAATTAGATGAGGCAGAAAGCAAGAATCAGACAAGTGTGACGAGTCAGATGAAGAAGACATTGAAGAAGTATCCAGCAGGTGGAGTGATCATGTTTGCGAAGAATATCAACACACCTGATCAGACAAAGAAGATGACGGATGAGCTTCAAGATGTCTCCTATATTCCACTATTTATGGCAGTGGATGAGGAAGGTGGACAGGTTTCAAGAGTCGCATCAAATCCCAAGATGAAGATGACAGTATATCCATCTGCACAGGAAGTTGGAAGAACTTACAATAACAAGAAGATCGCGCAGATGGGGAAGACACAGGGAAAGGAATTAAAAGAGCTTGGATTTAACATGAATCTTGCACCAGTCGCAGACGTTTTAACGAATAAGAATAACACAGAGATCGGAGACCGAAGCTTTGGCGCAGACTCAAAGAAAGTTGCTGATATTATTACAACACTGGTAAAGAACATGCAGAAACAACAGATCTCAGCGACATTAAAGCATTTTCCAGGAAGTGGACAGACTGGAGGAGACACACACCGCGGAAGCACAGAGACCGATCAGACGATCAATGCATTAAGAGATACAGATTTTAAACCATTTAAAGCAGGGATCAAGGCAAAAGCTGATGCAGTGATGGTGTCACATCTGATGCTGTCTAATGTGACAGATGAGAAGGAGCCTTCAAGCCTAAGCAGCAGAGTTGTATCAGATATCCTAAGAGATGAACTTGAATATAAGGGCGTTATCATGACCGATGCGATGAACATGAAAGCGATCACAGATAACTATAGTTCCGGAGAAGCAGCAGTGAAAGCGATTCAGGCAGGAGTTGACCTGATCGTGATGCCGGATAACTATAAAGAAGCATACAAGGCAATTGAGAAGGCACTAAAAAGTGGCAAGATCAAAGAATCAAGAATCGATAAATCTGTAAGAAGGATCATATATACGAAGCTTAAGCGAGGAGAGATTCCTCCAGATACTACATTATTAAAAGAGAATCAATAACAGGGATGCTTGCAGATTTAAAATGAATATGTTACTATCAAAAATGTGTATTTTACAAAGGAAACTAAAGATTGTATAACAGAAAGGTCAAAAGATCACGATGAGCAGAGAGAACTTTGATAAGTTGGGAGAAGAATGTGGAGTTTTCGGTATCTACGATTTCGATGGCAATGATGTAGCGTCAACGATCTATTATGGATTGTTTGCACTTCAGCATCGAGGTCAGGAAAGCTGCGGAATTGCAGTTTCTGATACGAATGGTCCAAAACGTAATGTCACATCTCAAAAAGGTATGGGATTATGTAATGAAGTGTTTACACCAGATTCCCTTCAGGCATTAAAGGGAGATATCGGTGTGGGGCATGTAAGGTATTCAACAGCAGGAGAGAGTGTTCCTGAGAATGCCCAGCCACTGGTTTTAAATTATGTAAAAGGTACTTTAGGACTTGCACATAATGGTAATCTGATCAATGCAATAGAACTTCGCGAAGAATTAGAAAAGACAGGAGCTATTTTCCAGACAACGATCGATTCCGAAGTTATCGCATATCACATCGCAAGAGAACGCGTGAATACATCATCAATTGAGAAGGCAGTAGCCAGAGCAATGCAGAAGATCAAAGGTGCGTATTCCCTGATCGTTATGTCACCAAGGAAACTGATCGGGGCAAGAGATCCATATGGATTTAAGCCATTATGTATCGGTAAGAGAGATAACGCTTATGTATTAGCATCTGAAAGCTGTGCATTAGATACGATCGGAGCAGAATTTATCCGTGACGTGAATCCAGGAGAGATCGTAACGATCACAAAGGATGGAATTCAGTCAGACTGTGATTTATGTATTCCAAAGGAAAAAACAGCAAGATGTATCTTTGAATACATTTATTTTGCAAGACCAGACAGTGAGATTGACGGAGTTGGGGTATACCACTCAAGAATTCAGGCAGGAAGATACCTCGCACAGGATTCACCAGTAGAAGCAGACTTAGTTGTCGGAGTACCAGAATCAGGAAATGCAGCAGCTCTTGGATATTCCTTAGAGTCAGGAATCCCATATGGAACCGCGTTTGTCAAGAACGGTTATGTTGGAAGAACTTTCATCAAACCAGGACAGAGCAGCCGTGAATCAAGCGTGCAGATCAAGTTAAATGTTTTAAAAGAAGCAGTCAAAGGAAAGAGAGTCATCATGATCGATGATTCCATCGTACGAGGAACAACAAGTGACCGCATTGTGAAGATGTTACGCGATGCAGGAGCGACAGAAGTTCACGTAAGAATCAGTTCCCCACCATTCCTGTGGCCATGCTACTTTGGAACTGATATTCCAGAGAGAGAACAGCTGATCGCATATAACAGATCGATCAACGAGATCTGTGAAGTGATCGGAGCAGATAGTTTAGGATACTTAGGAGAAGAGAGACTTTCACAGATGGTACAGGGATTACCGATCTGTAAAGGATGTTTCACAGGTGAGTATCCAATGAAACCGCCAACAAGAGATATTCGTGGAAATTTTGAAAGATAAGGATAAGGAGATTTTTATGAACGACCGTTACCAGAGCCCATTATCAGAACGTTATGCAAGCAAAGAGATGCAGTACATCTTTTCTCCAGACAAGAAGTTTAAGACATGGAGAAAGTTATGGATCGCACTTGCTGAGACAGAGAAAGAATTAGGACTTGATATCACACAGGAACAGATCGACGAATTAAAAGCACATGCAGAAGACATCAACTACGATGTAGCAAAAGAACGTGAAAAATTAGTCCGTCATGATGTTATGTCTCATGTATATGCATACGGAGTACAATGTCCAAAGGCAAAAGGAATCATCCATTTAGGAGCAACATCCTGCTATGTTGGTGATAACACAGACATCATCATCATGACAGAAGCATTAAAGCTTGTCAGAGTAAAATTATTAAATGTGATCAACGAATTATCCAAATTCGCAATGAAATACAAAGATCTTCCAACACTTGGATTTACACATTTTCAGCCAGCACAGCCTACAACAGTAGGTAAGAGAGCAAGCCTTTGGCTGATGGATCTCGTATATGATCTAGAAGATCTTGATCACGTGATCGCTAACATGAGATTATTAGGATCAAAAGGAACAACAGGAACACAGGCAAGTTTCTTAGAGTTATTCGAAGGAAACCACGAAACGATCAAGAAGATTGATGGAATGATCGCCAAGAAGATGGGATTTGACAAATGCCAGCCAGTATCTGGACAGACATACTCTAGAAAAGTTGATTCCCGCGTGATCAACGTATTAAGCCAGATCGCACAGTCTGCTCATAAGTTCTCAAACGACATCAGACTTCTTCAGCACTTAAAAGAAGTAGAAGAACCATTTGAAAAGAACCAGATCGGATCATCTGCAATGGCATATAAGAGAAACCCAATGAGAAGTGAAAGAATCGCTTCCTTAGCAAACTACGTAATGTCAGATGCTATGAACCCAGCATTAGTAGCATCTACACAGTGGTTTGAAAGAACATTAGATGACTCAGCCAATAAACGTTTATCCGTACCAGAAGGATTCTTAGCGATCGATGGTATCTTAGACCTTTACTTAAACGTTGTAGACGGATTAGTTGTATACCCTAAGGTTATCGAAAGCCGCTTAAGAAGCGAACTTCCATTCATGGCAACAGAGAATATCATGATGGATGCAGTAAAAGCTGGTGGAGACAGACAGGAACTTCATGAGAAGATCCGTGTACATTCTATGGCAGCAGGAAAAGTTGTCAAAGAAGAAGGAAAAGCAAACGATCTGTTAGAGAGAATCGCAGCAGACCCAGCATTTGGTATGAACATGGAGCAGTTACAGGCGATCATGAAACCAGAGAACTTCGTAGGACGTGCACCACAGCAGACAGAAGAATTTGTGAATGAAGTGATCAATCCAATTCTGGAAGAGAATAAAGAAGTACTTGGATTAACAGCTGAGATCAACGTATAAAAAGATAAAATTTTAACATAGAAAGAGATGGAAAGATCAAAACAATATAGATTTTTCCATCTCTTTTTGCTGTATTTTAAGAAAAAATTACCAAAAAGCAGGAAATGGGCAGGAGTAGATATAGGAAATTAAGAAAAGGAATGGTATAATAGGTTTAAAACAAATATGTGAGAGCATATGTTAGGGGAAAGTATATGAAGAAATTAAAAACAATCATCCAAAGAAAAAAATGGAATATGATACTTGGGATTTCAGATATCATAATGATGATCATAGCATCATATCTTGCATTATTAACGCGATTTGAATTCTATCCATCACAGATCGCATCGATTTTTTTGAAAAATGCTGCAAAATACATGCCGTTGAATCTCTTTTGCAGTATTGTGATCTTTATGGCATATCGATTGTATTCAACGCAATGGAAGTATGCAGGAGTCTCCGATTTTATTAATGTCGTTAAAGCAGCTGTGATCGCAGCAGCTTTCCAGCTGATCGGAATTTATATGTTACAATGGGAGATACCAAGAAGTTACTATTTCTTGTATTTGGTATATCTGCTGTTGGGAATGTTTTTTATCCGATTACTTGTCCGATTGATTCAGGGAAGTGAACCACTCAAAGTGAATGACATTGGCAAGAAGAAAGTTCCGGTAATGTTGATCGGAGCAGGAGAAGCAGGAAGCATCATTTTAAATGAGATCAAAAAGAGTACATATGTGACTAAAACGATCCGTTGCATCATAGATGATGATCCAGCGAAGAAAGGAACATATTTATCTGGGATACCAGTGGTTGGCAATCGTAATACGATCCTGCGCAATGCAGTTAAATTTGATGTTGAAGAGATCATTTTGGCAATTCCGACAATAGAACCCAAGGATCGCAAGGACATCCTTGAGATCTGCAAGCAGACAGGATGCCGTCTGAGTATTCTTCCGGGCTTATATCAGCTGATCAACAGTGAAGTTACAGTATCTGCTCTAAGAGAAGTAGAGATTGAAGATCTGCTTGGAAGAGAGCCAGTGAAAGCCAATCTTCCATCAATCATGAGCTATGTCAAAGACAGAGTCGTATTTGTCACAGGGGGAGGCGGATCGATCGGAAGTGAGATCTGCAGACAGATTGCAAGATATCAGCCGAAGAAGTTAGTGATCATTGATAATTATGAGAACAATGCCTACGAGATTCAGATGGAATTAAAGAGAACACATCCAGAACTAGATTTGAAAGTATTGATCGTATCTGTCCAGAACCATCTGCGAATACACAATATTTTCGAAGATTATAAGCCTGATATCGTATTTCATGCAGCAGCACATAAGCATGTGCCATTGATGGAAGACAGCCCGCATGATGCGATCAAGAACAATGTATTTGGCACATTTAACATAGCCAAAGAAGCAGGAATGAGCGGTGTAAAGAGAATGGTACTGATCTCCACGGATAAGGCAGTAAGACCGACAAATATCATGGGTGCTTCCAAGCGAATCTGTGAGATGGTCATTCAATACATGAATAGCTTATACGATACAGAATACGTTGCTGTAAGATTTGGAAATGTTCTTGGAAGTAACGGAAGTGTCGTTCCGTTGTTCAAGAAGCAGATTGCCAATGGTGGTCCGGTAACAGTTACACATCCAGAGATCATCCGATACTTTATGACGATCCCAGAAGCCGTCAGTCTGGTGTTAGAAGCAGGAGCTTACGCAGAAGGCGGGGAAATATTTATCCTTGATATGGGAGAACCAGTCAAGATCTTAGATCTTGCGAAGAATATGATCCGTTTATCAGGACTTACACCAGGAGAAGATATAGAAATCCAGTTTACTGGCTTAAGACCAGGGGAGAAGCTGTATGAAGAACTTCTGATCGATGAGGAGAATAAAAAAGAGACAAAGAACAAACGAATTTTCATTGGAAGTCCAAGGATGATGGAGACAGAACAATTTAGTGAACTGATCGCTGAATTAGATCATGCGGCATTTTCCGAAGATCCGAATATTCGTGAAGTTGTAAAAAGATTAGTTCCAGAGTATACATATAAACAGACAAATCAACAGACAAAATGACAGGGGGATGAGACAGCATGAAAGAACGTATATATATGGCATCACCAACGATGCATGGGGAAGAACAGAAGTTTGTGCAGGAAGCATTTGACACCAACTGGATCGCACCACTTGGGCCAAATGTCAATGGCTTTGAACGTGAGATGGAAGCGTATACAGGAATCGCACACTGCAGTGCACTAAGCGCAGGAACCGCAGCACTGCATCTGGCGGTGAAATTATTAGAAGTCGGGGAAGGAGATACCGTGATATGTCCTTCGCTGACTTTTGCTGCAACAGTGAATCCAGTCGCCTACGAAAAAGGCAAGATCGTATTCGTGGATTCTGAACCAGAGACATGGAATATGTCGCCACAGGCATTAAGAAGAGCTTTAGAAGAACATAAAGAGGCAAAAGCAGTGATTGTTGCACACCTTTATGGAACACCAGCCAAGGTAGATGAGATCAAAGCGATCTGTGAAGAATATAAAGTTCCACTGATCGAAGATGCTGCAGAAAGTCTGGGAGCAACATATAAAGGAGTCCAGACAGGAAGATTCGGAGTCATGGCAGGATTTTCATTCAATGGAAATAAGATCATCACGACATCAGGCGGTGGAATGATCGCATCAGAGAATGAAGAATACATCAAGCATGCAACATTTCTGGCAACACAGGCAAAAGAACCGGTCCGACATTATGAACACAAGGAGATCGGATATAACTACCGAATGTCTAATATCACAGCGGGAGTTGGAAGAGGTCAGCTTCTGCATCTGGATGAACACATTGCGAAGAAAAAAGCAATCTATGAGACATACAAAGATGCTTTCAAGGATTATAAACAAGTGCATATGAATCCATATGAAACATGCAGTGAACCAAACTTCTGGTTATCATGCATGACGATCGATGAAGAGAGTAAGACAAAACCATTAGATATCATAGAAGCTTTGGAAAGAGAGAATATCGAAAGCCGTCCGATCTGGAAACCATTACATCAACAACCAGTATTTAAAGGGTGCGAATTCTATTCTCATTACGAAGATGATAAGAAGCCAGTATCAGAAGATATCTTTGACCGCGGATTATGTCTTCCAAGTGATATTAAGAATACAAAAGAAGATATGGATCGGATCATAGGGATCATAAGATCCGTACTGGACTGATAAGAACAAAATGTAAACGGAGTATATATAAAGATGTATCACAAATATATCAAACGATTTTTTGACATCATATTGTCACTGTGCTGTATCATTGTATCAAGCCCGATCCTGCTTGTCACAGCACTGTTAGTAAGAATTAAATTAGGGAGCCCCGTGATCTTCAAACAAGAAAGGCCGGGATATCATAACGAAATATTTACACTCTACAAGTTCAGAAGTATGACAGACGCCGTCGATGAGAATGGTGATCTGCTGCCAGACAAAGAACGTCTTCCAAGATTTGGACAGATGTTAAGATCCACAAGCCTTGATGAATTACCTGAATTCTTCAACATCTTATTTGGACATATGAGTTTTGTCGGGCCAAGACCATTATTGAAACAATACATAGATTTCTACAGTGCAAGACAGAAACGACGTGCAGATGTAAGACCAGGACTGACAGGACTTGCACAGGTGAATGGAAGAAATGCCATCAGTTGGGAAGAAAAGTTTGAATTTGACCTTGAATATGTGGATAACATTTCATTTCTTACCGACATCAAGATCATATTAAAGACTGTGACCAAAGTCTTAAAAAGAGCAGGGATCAGTGCACAGGAATCTGTGACAATGTATGCCTTTCAGGGAACAAAGAAAGACCAGTTTTCCAAATACAAGAAAGCAGGACACTTAAAGATTTTATTTTCAAGCGTGGCAGATCAGGTCGAATTTATCGATACCTTCCGCTATGCTGCCGGCAGATTAGGGGTGAAAGTAACATTTGTCGGCTGCGATCATTCACTGGAAGCGCCAGCATTATATCGCTGCCATAAGCACTATCAGGTTCCACAGCCAGGGGAAGAAGGTTATGTCACAGAACTCTTACATATCTGTAAACAGGAGAAGATCGCTCTGCTCATTCCAAGAACAGAAGAAGACGTTTTTATCCTGTCACAAAGAGCCAGCGAATTTGAAGCTGTTGGAACAGAAGTTCTCATTGCAAATGAAGAATTAGCTCTGCTGTGCAGCAACAAACGCTGGACAGCTCGTTTCTTTGAAGAATGTGGTCTTAACGCACCACAGGTCGTAAGCAGTGCCAATGACTATACACAAGGATTCCCAGCAATGTTTGCAGTATTGGATGAAATGGATAATCTGGAGAAAAGCATCATGATCCATGATGAACAAGAATTAAGTTTTCATGCATCAAAATACGCGAATTACACGATACGTCCATTTTTAAATGGGAAGATGTATGAGATCGACGTATTCTGCAATCTAGACGGAAGCCCGGTTTACATCACACCAAGGGCAAAGGAAGAAGTCGAGGGAAAAGAAAGTGCAAGATATAGAGTTGTAAGAGATCACAAGATCGTAGAAGAAGCAAAGAAAGTGATAAAGAAATTAAGGCCATTCGGATGGATGACGATCTTTATGCTTCGTGAAGAAGATACAGACAAAGATTATTTTATCCGAATGGAACCATGGTATCATCAGGCAAACACCGTATCAATCAAGGCAGGAGCCGACGCACCATATGCAGCACTCTCCATGATGTTAGGTGAACCAATGGAATACAAAGAGGATGCAGCCGATGACAATGTTATTTTCACAAGATTTGAAAAAAGTGTATGTTTAAATACAAGAGAAGAACCGATTGTAGAGATTCATGATTTTAAAGATCTGTATCATTTAGACGAGGAAATTGGTTCAGTGATCTTTGATCTGGATGACACATTATACTCAGAGAAAGATTATGTACGAAGCAGTTTCCGAGTGGTAGAACGAATGCTTCCAGAAGTGAACAATATCTTTAATAAGTTATGCGCAGCACTGGAAAAAGGGCAGCCGCCACTGGAAACGGTATTAAAAGATGCAGGAATGTATTCGGATGAATTATTATTAAAATGCAGAGAAGCCATCAGGGACCATAAACCAGAGATTTCATTGTATGAAGGAGTCAAAGAATTATTCTTTGAACTACACACGCAAAAGCGAGGTATTGGGATCTTGATCGATGGAACACCAAAAGTACAGCGAGCCAAGATAGAAGCTCTGGGGTTAGATAAAATGGCAGACGAGATACTGATCACAGACGAACTTGCAGGACATGGAAATGTCATGGAATTCAGGAAACCAAATGATCTTCCATTTCTGATCATGAGAAAACGATTAGAAATACCATGCAGGAACATGGCATTTGTCGGAGATGATATCGAGAAAGATTTTATTGCACCGAAAGCATTAGGAATGGAATGCTATTGGAAGAAGAATGAGGATGGGTTATATGAGTAAAGAACCAAAGATAAAACCAATCGTGATCGTTGGAGCCGGTGGTATGGGAAGAGATACTCAGTGGCTGATCGAACGGATCAACGAAGAAGAACCAACATATGAGATTCTTGGATACATAGACGATGGAATCCAGCAAGGCAGCATCATAGATGGTTATCCGATTCTTGGAGGAATGAAATACCTCGAAGAATACGACAAAGAACAAAAACTTGCCGTCGCCTTCGCTATAGGCAATGCAAAAGTCCGTGAAAAACTAGTTTTAAAATGTCTGCCAAATCCAAACTTATGGTATCCTAATCTGATCGATCCATCCGTGATCACATCACAAAGAGTGCATCTAGGACAAGGAAATATCATTTGTACATCCGTTATTATGACAACGAATATAGAGATTGGTAATTTTAACCTAATCTGCAACCGAAGTATTGTCGGACATGATGATGAGATCGGAGATTATAATACCCTGTATCCGGGAGTTTTACTGTCAGGAGATGTCCATTTAAAGACTGAGACAGAGATCGGCACAGGAAGCCAGATCATACAAGGACTGCATATCACAGACGAAGTGATCCTGGGAGCAGGAAGTACAGTGATCGAAGATATCAACGAAGCAGGAACTTATGTTGGAGTACCAGTGAGAAGAGTAAACGATGAAGAATAAGAAGATATTAATTTTAGCAAACCTAGACGTAGGATTATACAAATTCAGAAAAGCCCTGATCAAAAAGCTTATAGATCAAGGAAATGAAGTCTATATATCCCTGCCAAAAGGAATGTTAGTACAGAATTTAAAAGAAATGGGATGTCATTTTATCGAAACACCGGTAGATCGAAGAGGGATCAATCCAGCAACAGATTTTAAACTGATGATGAGATACTTTAACATCTTAGGCAAGATAAAGCCAGACCTTGTGATCACCTACACGATCAAACCAAACATCTACGGAGGGATCGCAGCAAGATTCAAAAGAATTCCATATGCAGTCAATATCACAGGATTAGGAACTGCATTTCAGAATGAAAATATGATCAAGAAACTCGTCGTATTTTTATATAAACTATCCTGCAAAAAGGCAAAAACGATCTTCTTTGAAAATGAAGGAAATAAGCAGGTGTTTATAGAAAATAATATTATCAAAGAATCCAGATCATGCACCCTTCCAGGAGCAGGGATCGACCTTGATGAATACAAGATGACACCATACCCAGAAGAATCAAGAAACATCCGATTCTTGTTTATCGGACGTGTGATGAAAGAAAAAGGAGTCGAAGAACTGTTCAAAGCAGCAAAGAACATTAAGAAGATCTACCCAGAAGTATCGTTTGATATCGTAGGACCAATGGAAGATGATTATAAGGAACGAATCCAGTCATTGGTCAGAAATGGGATCATTTATTATTATGGCTATCAGGAAGATGTCAAACCATTCATTAAGAAATGCGATTGCTTTGTATTACCATCGTATCATGAAGGCATGGCAAATACACTGCTAGAATGTGGAGCCATGGGAAGACCATTGATAACCAGCAGGATTCATGGGTGTATGGAAGCTGTAAGAGATGGCGAGAATGGGTATCTGGTGGATGTGAAGGATGTTAAGGGATTGGAAGAGAAGATGATGGAATTTATTGAACTTTCCTATGAAGAGAAGAAACAGATGGGAGAGAAGTCTCGAGAAGTGATAGAGGAGAGGTTTGATAAGGAGAAGGTTGTTGAGATGACTTTGGAAGGACTTGGAAGATAGGTAAAGGAAGGAAGAACATTGAAGATTTATTGGCTGTTTTTATTATTAGCGACAATTATATGTTTTTGGAATGAATCTAGTGCAAGGATTACATGGAATGGGACAAGATATCAGAGAAAGGCTTACTGGAGTCAGGCAATCATCTTTTTTGCAGTTGTGATATTTTTCTGTGGATTGAGAAGTGGAATTGCGGATACAGGGACATATATACAAATGTTTAAAGGTTATCCATCAAGTATTAGTGGAATGGATTTGAAATCTGTGAATAAAGATAAAGGTTTTTTTGTAATATCGGTTTTATTTAAACAATTTATTTCAAATGATTTTCATGGATGGCTGTTTCTGATCACACTTATATCCGGAGTCGCATTGATGATTGGCTTAATGCGTTATTCGGAATACTTTGGATTAAGCTGTTATTTATTGATCGCAAGTACTATGTTTGCCTATTTTGTTAATGGGATGAGACAGTTTATTGTTGTTACGATATTCTTTTGTGCAACATATATGATATTAGAAGGAAAATGGACTCAATATGTGATTTTGATTTTATTGCTTTCGACAATCCATGGATCTGCATTGATTTTATTGTTAGTATATTTTCTAAGAAATGTAAAGCCATGGGGTGCCAAAATGAGGACAGTCATATTTCTTTCGTTGATTGCAGGAGTCTGCTTTGACAAGTTATTTCCGTTGTTTGGAAATCTTTTAGCAGAAACACAGTATAAGGGATATGTTGATTATATTTCATCACAAGGAAAAGGAAGTAGTATTATTCGACTGGCAATAGCAATGATTCCTTGTGTGATCGCTTATATGGCAAGATATGCGATTGAAGATGAGAATAATAAACTCATTAATTTTAGTATTAATATGTCTGTAATAAATTTTTGCTTATATATTATTGCAACATTTTCAAGTGGAATGGTAGTTGGACGATTAACAACATATTTTGATATTTATAATCTGATATTATTACCATGGCTGATGCATCATGCGTTTACGGAGAGGAGCAGGAAGATGGTAATTTTATTGTGTATGGCATTTTATTTGGTGTTTTTCTATTTCCAAATGGTACTAACATGGGGATTAGTTTACGAGAGTGATATTTTACATTTGTATCTATAATTTGACAAATAAGGGGAAACAAGAATGAAGATAAGCGTGATCATACCTGTATATAATACAGAAAAGTATTTAAAAGAATGTGTAGAAAGTGTGCTTGCTCAAACTTATCACAATTTGGAAATTTTATTAATTAACGACGGAGCAACAGATTCAAGTCCACAGATTTGTGAATCGTATGCCAAGCAAGATGTAAGAATTAAATTGATTCATAAAGAAAATGGTGGCTTATCAGATACAAGAAATACGGGCATTAAACAGTGTAGTGGGGATTATGTTTTATTTCTTGACAGTGATGATTATTGGGATGATCCCAAGATGGTTGAAAAGCTTGCAAATCAAATGCAGCAGTATCCAGTAGACATCTTGAATTTTCGTTACAAAAAATATATGGAAGATACCAAACAATTTATATCATGCTTAAAATCCGTAGAAGACATCAAACAGCAGGAAAAAGATCAGATATTAGAACGTCTGATCAATGAGGGATTATATATTTCATCGGCATGCAATAAACTGATATCTGCATCATTTCTAAAGACAAATGAATTGTATTTTGAAAAAGGAATTACTTCTGAAGATATCGATTGGTGTGCAAGGATGCTGATCGAATGTGGCAGTATCGGATATAACAATACAGAAGCCTATGTATATCGTCAGAGAAGTGAATCCATTACACATACAATTTCTTATAAAAATATTTATGATCTTAGTAATAATGTAAAAAAATGTGTAAGATTTGGGCAGGAAATTCCAAAAGGAACAAAGTTCTATGAATTATATCATGATTTTGCGGCATATCAGTATGGAACATTATTATTAAGTAATACATTAGTAGATGGTGACAAGGACAGGATCAAAGTAGTCATGAAAGAAATGAAAGATTACAGCTGGCTGCTTACTTATCACGTGAATCCAAAGATCAAACTGCAATATTATGTAAAGAAAATTGTTGGATATAATAATCTGATTCGATTTCTAAAGCTATATACAAAGATAAAGAGATACTAGATACAAGGGGAAGTATATATGGAAACATTGACAATATTTACACCAACTTATAATCGTGCGAAATTCTTGCCGAGAGCATTTGAAGCTTTAAAACGGCAGACATTAAAAGACTTTCTCTGGATGATCATTGATGATGGTTCAACAGATAATACAGAAGAAGTGGTACAAGATCTGTTAAAAGACACAGAAGCTGGATTTAAAATAGAATATGTAAAAAAAGAAAATGGCGGATTACACACAGGTTACAACAAAGCAATTGAATTAGCTCAAACAGAGTTAATGGTATGTGTTGATTCCGATGATTATATGCCAGATCAAGCAGTAGAAAAGATCCTTAATTTCTGGAAAGAAAATGGATCAGATCAATATGCAGGAATTATTGGGTTAGACTCTGACCTGAATGATCATCTGATTGGTGATCCACTGCCAGATCAGAAAACTATTAATTTGATTGATCTGCTGGTAGGAAAATATCCGATTGTCAATGGAGATCGAACCAATGTTATAAGGACAGAATTATACAAAGCAGTAGCACCAATGAAATCCTTTGAAGGAGAGAAGAATTTCAATCCGCATTATATGCATTTAGAAATCAGTAAAAAATATGATTTTCTTGTGCTGAATGAAAATCTGAAATATGTAGATTATCAGCCAGGTGGGATGTCTAATTTCATGTTAAAACAATATTATAACAGCCCCAACAGTTTTGCAGAGACAAGAAAATTATATCTTTCATTTGATAATACGTCATTTAAATTTAAACTAAAACATTCCATTCATTATGTTTCAAGCTGCATTTTGGCAGGTAGATGGATGGATGCAATAAAAGAAGCACCTAGAAAAGGATATGTTGTGTTGGCATTTCCATTTGGGATTATCTTAAGTTTAATCATAAGGGGGAAGAACTAGAATATGGGAAAAATAAAAATACTATTTCTAATTCATGATCTAATGCATGGTGGTGCAGAGAAAGTTTTATTAAATCTTGTAAACAACATGGATCATGAAAAATTTGATATTACGGTTCAGACACTATTTGATGTAGGTGTAAACAAACAGTTTTTATCAGACAAAGTACATTACATAACATGCTATAAGAAGATGTTTCGTGGAAATACAAAATATTTTAAACTGTTTTCACCAGAAAAGTTATATCGAAAATACATCAAAGACGATTATGATATTTTGGTAGCATATTTAGAGGGAAGCTGTACAAGAATCATTAGCGGCTGTTCAGACAAGAATAAAGTAAAAATTACATGGCGCCATTTTGCAGAGAATGAAAAAGAATTTTTACAAGCATATCGTTCTATGGATGAAGCAAAAAAAATCTATCAGAGATTTGATAAAGTAGTAGGTGTTTCCCAGACAGTGATTGATGCATTTGAAGAACTGACAGGATTAAAAGGAATTTCAACTGTAAAATATAACACCAATGAAACAGATAAAATCCTAAAATTGTGCAAAGATTCAGTTGAAAATCCAAAATTTGTGGAAAAAGAAGATGTTCTTAAAATCTGTGGAGTTGCCAAAGTAAGACCAAGAAAAGGATTTATGCGTTTAGCAGAAGCACATAAACGATTACAGGATGAAGGATATAAATATCACATCTATATCTTAGGAGAAGGAGAAGAACAGGAAAAGATCCAAAGTTATCTGGATAAAAATCAGATTGCAGATTCTTTTACATTCCTTGGATATGATACGAATCCATATAAATATGTTGCAAGATGTGATTGGTTTATCTGTCCATCTTTTGAAGAAGGATTTAGTACGGCAGCGACAGAAGCTTTAGTTGTTGGGACACCGGTTGTAACAACATTATGTTCTGGTATGAAAGAAATGTTAGGGGAAAACAATGAATACGGAATCATTGTGGAAAACAGCAGAGAAGGTGTCTATGAAGGATTAAAAGAAGTTGTATCAAAACCAGAACTGTTAGAATCATATACAAAACAGGCAGAAATCCGTGGTGAGAAATTCAGCATGCAGGATACAGTGGATGCAGTGGAAGATATGCTGTCAGAACTTTATACGACGAAACAGAACATGAACTAAATTTGGAGGCTTATTAATATGGGAGTATTAAAAGAAATCTTATATCGAATCCGTGGAGAATATACCACAGAAAAATTAATCTCTATGGGAATGAAAGTTGGAAAAAACTTCGGAAGATTACATGGAGTTATTTTAGATCCATCTCACTGCTGGCTGATTGAGATTGGAGACGATGTGACAATGGCACCAAGAGTTCATGTCCTATGCCATGATGCTAGTACAAAGGTACATCTAGGATATACAAAGATTGGAAAAGTAAAGATTGGAAACAACGTATTCGTCGGAGCAGAAAGTGTGATCATGCCAAATGTAACATTAGGGGATAACGTAATTGTCGGAGCAAACAGCACGGTAACAAAATCATTTCCAGATAATGTTGTGATTGCAGGAAGTCCGGCAAAGATTATTGCTAAAACAGACGAATACCTGAAGAAACAGAAAGAACAAATGGAAATTGCACCATGTTATGACGAAGATTTTACTTTGAGAGGCAAGCTCACAGAAGAAAAGAAACAGCAGATGCAGCAGGAATTGGAAGATAAGATAGGATACGTGGATTAGATATGGATGAGAAATTAGTAAGTGTGATCATACCAGCATATAACATTGAAGATTACATTGGACGATGCCTTGATTCTATAATTTCACAGACATACAAGAATCTGGAGATCATCGTGGTAGATGATGGATCAAGGGATTATACAGGAGAGATACTGGATAATTATGCAAAAAAAGATAGAAGAATCAAAGTAATTCATAAAGAAAATGGCGGCGTATCATCTGCAAGAAATAAAGGGATTGAAGCTGCAGAAGGGGATTATATAGGATTTATTGATGGAGATGATCTTATTGAGCCTGAGATGTATAAAACTTTGGTAGATCTTCTTGAAGAAGAAAATGCAGATATAGCACATTGTGGATATCAGATGGTATTTCCAGATAGAATAGATTATTATCATAATACAGGAAAAAAGAAGATACAGACAACGGAAGAAGGATTAAAAGATCTATTATCAGGAGAGATGATTGAACCAGGATTGGTAAATAAGCTTTATAAAAAGGAACTGATAAAAAACTGTAGATTAAATGAAACTGTAAAAATCAATGAGGATTTGTTAATGAATTATCAGTTATTCAAATTATCTCAAAAATCTGTTTATTATGATATCACACCATATTCGTATATGATCAGAAGTAGTTCAGCTACAGGAGCCAATTCTTTGATCACAAAAAGAGAAGATTCTCTTCGTGTTTTAAATCAGATAAAAGATGATTGTATAAATAATAATTTATTATCAATTATATATAAACGATATATATATTTATTAATGGCAATTTGTAGAGATGGCTTGAAAGATAAATCATATATGAAATATCAAAAAAAACAAAGAAAGCAATTAAAGAAAGAATTAAAAACAGATGTATTCAAATCATGTATTCCTAAAAAATTAAAATATATGAGTTTGTTTTCCTGTTATTTTCCTCATATCATGAAAATCATATATAAAATGTATGACTTGAAAACAGGAACATCAAAGAAATATCTGGTAAATGAGGAATAAGCTATGGAAGAATTAATCAGTGTAATAGTGCCAATATATAAAGTGCAAGACTATCTTGATCGGTGTATACAAAGTCTTGTGAATCAAACATATAAAAACCTGGAAATTATATTAGTTGATGATGGATCTCCTGATGACTGCCCAAGGATTTGTGATGAATGGGCAAAAAAGGATCAAAGAATCAAAGTGATACATAAAGAAAATGGTGGATTGTCTGATGCGAGGAATGCTGGAATGAAAGTTATGGCGGGTGCTTATGTATCGTATATAGACAGTGATGACTGGATCGCACAGGATATGTATCAGAAGATGATAAATGCTATAAAGAAAAATAATGCAGATATTTGTGAGTGTTCATTTGAGAAAACTTCAGGAATTGAAAAAAAAGAAGATAAAGAATGTGGTAATAAAGAATCAATTATGGATACGCAAAATGCTTTGATGGCAGTTGTAGAGGAAAAAATACAGCCGGTTGTATGGAATAAATTATATAAAAGGGAAGTGGTTGAGGATTTATGGTTTGAAGTTGGTAAGTATAATGAGGATGAATTTTTTACATACAAAGCAATTGAACGTGCGGATAAAATAATTCAGATATCAGATATCGGATATTATTATTTTTTTAGGGAAGATAGCATTATAAATGAAACATACACAATCAGAAGACTTGATGGTTTGGAAGCAAGATATGAAAGAATGAAATATCTGGGTAAGTATCCAGAAATATATAGAGTTGCAAAAAGACAGCTTATATTTATGTGTATGTATCACTATCAGAAAGGAATGCGTTATCTGTCAGGAAAAGAATTAGAAGATTTGAAGAAAAGAGTAAAAGAGATTTATCGTGATATTCCGATAGATAAGACAGATATTCGAAAATATAGTAGTAAAGAAAAGATATGGTATTATATCTCTAAAATATCATTAGAGTTTACTTGTAAATTAAGAAATCAATTCGGATATGGGGTTTAAAGTACGATGTTAAAAAAGATAAAATCAATAATTCCATTATGGTTAAAAGTAGCAGTTTTACATATTGTTAGTGATGTGAAAAATTATTCGTTTAGAGTAATGATAGCACATGTTTATTTTGATTATGTAACTTACAATAAAATAGAAGATAAATACGCAAAAGCGTATGAAATGAGACATAAAACGGTACTTGCATATTTAAGGAAAAAAGGAAATCATATTATAAATGAGTATAAAAATAGTGATTCAAAAGGCATAAAGGAAAAAATACCTAAAAAAGTATGGATGTTTTGGTGGGTTGGACAAGAAAATATGCCTGATATTGTAAAGTTGTGTGTGAAGCGTATACAATGTGAATTCAAAGAATTTGAAATTATTGTGCTAGATTCAAGTAATCTAAAGCAATATATTTCCATGCCAGAGTATGTTTTTGAAGCTGTAAAAGATAAAAGATTAACATTAACACATTTATCTGATATTACACGAATGTCTATTTTAGCTAAGTATGGTGGTATTTGGATGGATGCGACAATTTTTCCGTTACCAGGATTTGCACAGTGGTGTGAAAAACATTTAGAAAATAATATTATAACAGGAAAGAGAAAAAAAAGTAATAACATGTTTGTAAGCGATTATAAATGGACTACTTATTTTTGTGGTGGAAAAAAACAATATGTATTGTTTCCATTTGTTCGAGATATGTTATTAAAATGTGTAGAAGAAAAGCAACCATTTATTGATTATTATTATATGGATTATTCAATTGCATTAGCATATAGAGTATTTGATGAAGTTAAGAGAGATGTTGATTATATGGAATATAATAATCAAAATGCAGAGAAAATGTTACAGATTATAAATAAAAAATATGATAAAGAGATATTTAACAAGTTGTGTGAAAATACATATTTCTTCAAATTAAGTTGGAAGGGAGAATTAAAGGAATTCACAGAATTAGGTGATACGACAAATTATGAATATTTATTGAAGATGTAAAATTAATGGGAGAAATAAATGAAATTAGTAAGTGTAATTATACCAGTATACAATATAGAAAAATACATAGAAAAGTGTTTACTAAGTGTACAAAAACAAACATATAAAAATTTACAAATTATTATAGTGGATGATGGATCGTCAGACAAGAGTGGAAAAATATGTGATAAATTTGCTAAAGGGGATACAAGATTCGAGGTTATACATAAAAAAAATGAAGGAGCAGCATGTGCAAAAAATAATGCATTGGATAGGATAAAAGGGGAATATTTTATTTTTGTAGATGGAGATGATTACCTTGATGAGAGCATGATAGAATATATGCTTTGTATTTTGCAGAAGGAAGATGCTGATATAGTAGAAGCTGGATTTTACGAAGAATATACAACAAGATCAAAACAATATAGAATAACAGAGTATAAAACGGAAATCTGCTCTATAGATTATACAAAAAATTACATAAATACATGGACTAATAGTTTATTATGGAACAAATTATATAAAACTAGTTTGACGAAAAATGTTAGATTCCATAGAGAAAAAAGATGTATAGATGATGAATTTTATACATATAAAATTATTTTAAATGCAAATAAAATCATTCAGATTCCAGAAAGTTTTTATCATTATAGAAAACGTAAGGGTAGTGCTATGAATGATGTGAATCATGAAAGGCAGAAAACTAATGATTTTATAACATTATTGCCAGAAAGATATGAAAATGTAATAAAAAAATATCCGGAGTTAGATTTGTGTTTTTTAACACATATGGCGGATTCATTTTTAGTTATTAGAAATGAATATTATTTAGATAATGAACTAAAGAAATATCTAAGAAAATATTTAAAAAAATATTTTCTTAAATTTATGTTAAATAGAATTGGAATTGGGATTAAGATAGAATTATTTAAAACAATGTTAAAAATTAATGGCACAACAGATGTAAAAAAACAAAAATTGACAGATGATATGTTTGATTAATAGTAATATTGAATAGGAAGTGAGAAAGTAACAGCGGATGAAAAAAATATTTTTATATGCCTACACGGAAAAAAATTTAGGAGATGATTTATTTATTAAATATATTGTCGAACGTTATCCTAAAAATAAATTTTTTATATGGAAAAATAAAGAAAATAGTTTTTATAATCAATATAATAATTTAAAAATAATAGATGAAAATCCTAAAATGTATAATTTTTTTAAAAAGATCAATACATCATTAGCAGCTAGGTATAAGAATTATTTAGTAACAAGATGTGATGCGTTGGTATATATAGGAGGATCTATTTTTATTGAATATGATAATTGGAAAATGATAAAAACATGGTGGGATTTTATGGTAAAAAAAATTCCAGTATTTGTATTAGGAGCAAATTTTGGACCGTATAAAGATCAGGAATACAAAGTTGAGATGAATAAAGTTTTTTTTGAATGTAAAGATGTTTGTTTTCGAGATCGATATTCACAGGGATTGTTTGAAAATGATAAAGTAAGATATGCTCCAGATATATTATTTGGTTATAATATGCCAGTTGTAAAAAATAAAGAAAGGAAAGTCTTTGTTTCTGTAATTGATTGTAATCATAAAAATGAAGGAATTAATAAATTATCTGATTTTACGAATAGATATGAAAAGTTTATATTTAAACAATGTCAGGAGTACATAAAAAAAGGATATAGGATTGTATTAAGTTCTTTTTGTCAAAGTGAAGGGGATGAAGAAGCAGCTGATAGAATTTATCAAAAAATCATAGCGACTTACGAAGACGAAAAATTAGTCCAAAAGATTTATTATGATGGAGAAAATCAACACGAAATTTTAAAACAGTTAGCGACCTCAGAGATTGTTATAGCAACAAGATTTCATGCAGTTGTTTTAGGATTGGTTTCTCAGTGTAGAGTACTCCCTGTTTTATATAGCAATAAGACAAAAAATATATTAAAAGATTTGAACATAAATGGAAATATGGCAGATATAAAAGAATTGGATATTAACGGTGTTTATAAAACAGTTGAATTAAATGAATTAGAAATTAGAAAATTACGAGAAAAATCAGAAAAACATTTTGAAAAATTGGATAAATATATAAATGAATGAGAAATAAGGGAGTGATGGAATGAATCGTTTTTTTCAAAGAGCTTATCATTTTATAGAGCGTATCATAAATGAAGGAAAAAGATTTCCAAAGAATTTAAAATGTTTTGGATTTCACATAGCGAAAGCAATCTTTCATGATGGATTATTTCCACCAGGAAAATCAGAAAAATATATTGCAGAAATCGAACGTTTTATAGATGAAGCAATGGGAGATTTTGTACGAAGTTACAAGATCAATGATAATTGGAAAAATGAATCAGAAAAATATCCAAAATCAGAGAAAGTTCCAGTATGGGTATGTTGGTGGCAAGGAGAAGAAAGTATGCCAGAATTGGTAAAGATGTGTTTCAAACGTCTGAAAGATACATTACCAGCTGATATTACAGAGTTACATTTAATTACATTTGATAATTATAAAGATTATGTGACATTCCCAACTCATATAGAACAGAAATTTAAAGATAAGAAGATTACAATGACAACTTTGTCAGATATTTTACGTTTTTGTTTGTTAAGTGAATACGGCGGATTTTGGATGGATGCAACGGTATTTTTCACAGGAGAGTTTCCAAAAGAATTCTTGAAAAAACCATTCTATTCACAGAAAATGTATGATCCTGTTGTATGTCAGCGAGAAGCATGTAAAGGACGCTGGTGTGGATTTTTTATGACAGGGTATGCTCATAATCCGATTTTTGAATTTGGACGAGATGCATTCTTTGAATGGTGGAGAAAATATGATGATATTGTAGATTATGTTCTGATTGATTATCTGATTTTATTAGGATATAAGAATTTTAAGCAGATTAGAGAATTGATCGATGATGTACCAGATAACAATCTAGATATTTTTGAAATGTATCAGGTATTAGATAAGCCATATACTACAGAATTATATGAACGTTTGACAAAGCGGAATATCATTCATAAATTAACTTACAAAATTGATTTAAAGAAGGAAACAGCAGATGGACAAGAAACCTTATATGCACATTTGCTGAGAGAAGTCTATGGAAACAAATAAAAAAGTCAGCATTGTAATTCCTGTATACAAAGCAGCAGATACGATCACAAGATGCGTAGAATCCTTAGAGAAAAATACATATAAAAATCTGCAGATCATACTAGTAGAGGACTGCTCAGGGGATCAGACGATAAATGTATGTAAGAAACTTGCAAATACTTATGACAATGTATTATGTATCGAAAATGATCAAAATCACGGAGTTTCATATACAAGAAATCACGGAATGGATTATGCAGATGGAAACTATTTAATGTTTGTAGACAGTGATGATTATGTAGAAGCAGACTACGTAGAAACAATGATATCTGTGATTTCTTGCACAGGTGATGAAAATATTATGCCAGTTTGTGGGTACGTAAATCACGATGAAAAGAAAAATGGGAGAACTGATATTTTCTTACCATCCAATGAACAGAAAGATTTTAAAAAATCAATACAGATTATGCCAGAGTTATATGAACAAAGAATGTTACAGATTATCTGGAACAAGATTTTTCGGCTGGATGTGATAAAACAAAATCATATTCGATTTAAAGAAGAAATGTTTATTGGAGAAGATTTCAGATTCTTATTAGAATATATGAAGGTTGCAAAGATATCAGGATTTTTCTTTGTGAATAAGGCATTATGCCATTATATGAGAGATAATGAAAATTCATTGATGTCCAGATTATTAGAAACGAAGATTCAGGATAGTTTGGATAATTTTAAGATTATGTATGAACTTATGGGAAAATCAGCAGATGAGATTCAGAAATTAATTGCAGAAGAAAAGCAAAAACAATTAGAGTATTATGCATATACAATCATGCATGATGAAAATATGACAACAAAAGAGAAAAAAGAAAAAATTTTTCAGTTGCCTTCAGATCATATACAGCAGTTATATAAGCAGCAGAAAACATTGAAAAGAAAAGAAAATATTTTTAAAAGTATTAGTAAAATAAAAAGAAAGAGGAATGATAATGAGTCATAATAATAAATATTATAAATTAATAACGAGTAATCATAATTTATGGGATTTAAAGCTGAGAGAAGTTTGGAAATATAGAGATCTTATAATACTTTTTACAAAAAGAAATTTTCAAATTACATATAAACAAACAATATTGGGACCTGCATGGTTGTTTATTAATCCAATTATATCTAGTCTGATTTATTGTTTTATTTTTGGTGGAATTGCTGGTATGGATACAGATGGTATCCCACAAATGTTATTTTATCTCAGTGGAAATGCAATATGGACATATTTTGCAACATGTGTTACGCAGAATGCATCTACATTTACAGCAAATGCAAATGTTTTTGGAAAAGTATATTTTCCAAGATTAACGACACCTATTTCAAATGTATTGACGTCGATAGTAACGTTTCTAATTCAAATGGTGGTTGTTTTGATATTTTTAATGTTTTATATAATAAATGGATCAGTTATGCCGAATTTACAAATATGTTTTACAATTCCAATTATTTTAATACAGTTAGGTATAATGGGGATGGGAATAGGAATTATTGTATCCAGTTTAACAACTAAATATAGAGACTTATCAGTTCTAGTAACATTTGGAATACAATTATGGATGTATATTACACCTGTGGTTTATCCATTATCACAAGCAGGTATAGGAAAACTAAGATATATTTTATTGATAAATCCTGTTACAACGCCAATTGAATTATTTCGATGTGGAATTTTAGGAAAAGGAGAAGTGGAAATTACTTACTTGATATGGTCATGGATATTTACAATCATAGTAGCAGTCGCAGGTATTATGATATTTAATAAAGTAGAAAGAACTTTTATGGATACAGTTTAGGAGAATAAAGATGAGATTAGATGATAATAAAAATATAGCTATAAAAATTTCAAATGTGAAGAAAAAGTATAAGCTAGGACAAATAGGAGGTGGAACATTACAAGCAGATATCCAAAGTTGGTGGGCTAAAAAGAGGGGAAAGATTGATCCAAATAGCAAAATAGGGCAACAACAGCGATTGGTTGGAAGTTCTTTTATGGCATTAAATGGAATTGATTTGACAATTTACCAAGGAGAAGCTTTGGGAATCATTGGAGGGAATGGAGCAGGGAAATCGACATTATTAAAGATTCTTAGTCAAGTCACAGCACCTACAGAAGGAAAAATTGAATTATATGGAAGAATTGCATCAATGCTTGAAGTTGGAACTGGATTTAATGGGGAAATGACAGGGCGAGAGAACATTTATATGAATGGTGCCATTCTTGGTATGACGAAATCAGAAATAGACAATAAAATGGAAGATATTATTGAATTTTCAGAAGTAAGAGAGTTTATTGACACACCAGTTAAGCGTTATTCGTCAGGTATGTATGTAAAATTAGCTTTTTCAGTTGCTGCCCATTTAGATTCTGAGATAATGATAATGGACGAAGTTTTAGCAGTTGGAGATATGTCTTTTCAAAAAAAATGTTTGGAAAAGATGAGAAGTGTGGCGGAAGAAGAAGGAAAGACAGTATTATATGTAAGCCATAATATGAATACAATTAGAAAATTATGTGATAGGTGTGTTGTGTTAGATAAAGGAAAGATTATTTTTATAGGTAATGTGGAAGAGGCAATACAAATATATTTAGGAACATCGGGAGAACTAAATAATAGATATACCTATACAGAAGAGTATCATTCAAATGGAAAATCTAAAGAAAAATTAAAATTAGAGGAGTTAATAGTCGAAAATTCGACAGATATGCGTTTTAATTGTGGAGATAAAATTCAAGTAAGATTGAAAAGTAAGGCTGCATGCAGTTTAAACCAAGTTAAATTTCGTTTTGAAATACAATTTCAAGATGGATCTAAGGTTGGGACAATGTTTACAGAAGAAGATATATCATACAGCGAAAAAGAATTAAAAAATAATTATTTAATTATAGATACAGAACATTTAACACCGGGAAAATATAGAGCAGATATTGTAGCTTATACATATGATGAATTTGGAAATGAAGATTTTTTAGATGGTGTGTATCCGGGAATTTGTTTTGAAATAACAGATAAAATAAACAAAGATAATTCGTTAATTTGGTTGCATTCATATTGGGGACATATACATTTACATGATATTAAGATTAAATGATATAAAAAATAAAGGAGATAGATAATAACATGCCTGTGATAAGCGTAATAGTTCCAATATATAATGCTGAAAAATACTTGGAAGGATGTATTCAAAGTGTTTTAAATCAAACATATAGGAATTTTGAATTAATATTAATTGATGACGGTAGTCAAGATAATAGTTACAAAATATGTAAAAATTATGAAAAGAAAGATAATAGGATTATATTAATTCATCAAAAAAATCAAGGACAATCAGTTGCAAGAAATAAAGGAATACAATTAGCAAAAGGTAAATGGATTAGTTTTTTAGATGCAGATGATGTAATACATCCTCAAATGTTAGAAATTTTGCTTAATAATATCAGAAAAACAAACGCTAATATAAGTATGTGTGGAGCAGAAGAAGGCGAGAAGATATCAGCGGAATTTTATAGCAAAAAAAATCCGAAATTTAAAAAATTCGAAGTTAGTGAGGCATATTTAGAAAATATATATCAAAATGTGAAATATAGGTATTGGATAGTGTGGGCAAAGTTAATCAATATAGATATAGTAAGAAAATATCCGTTTACCAAAGGAAAAGTATATGAAGATAATGCTGTTGTTTGCCAATGGTTATATAAAGCTAAAACTGTAGTGGATACGAATGAAAAATTATATTTTTATAGAATTAATTATGAAGGAACAACAAAAAGTAATTTTTCAAAAAAAAGAGTAGATTATTTATGGGCGTTGGAACAGCAAATTTCTTTTTATGATAAAATACAGTTTAATCAAATGTTGGAAGAGTTATGTAAATTTTATTTAGAAAATGCAACAGAAATATACAAAAAGGTTAAATATGAATTAAAAGATAGAGCCTTGCAGAAAAAAATTTATAATGATACAAAAATAATCTATAAGAAATATAAAAAACAAATAAAATTTGAAAAAAAACAATTGATTTATACAATAGGAGTTTTTCATCCTAGAATTATAAGAATATATTGGCTATTTGTAACTATAAAAAATAAAATTTATAAATGAGGGAGAAATACTATGAATATAATGATGGGAATAAATAATAAATATGTTTTTCCAACAAAGGTAATGTTAACATCTTTGTGTGAAAATAATAAATTTGAGAAACATTTTGTCTATATATTATATGATAGGAAAAATTTAACAAAAGAAAATATTGAAAGTATTAAAATTTTAGAAAAACAATATGAAATAGAAATATGTCCTATAGAGATTGATGCAGAATTATTTGCAAATTGTCCAACAGATTTTCATTTATCAATAGAAACATATTTTAGATTTATGACACAAGAAGTATTACCAGAGTCTGTGGATAGAGTTCTGTGGTTAGATGCTGATATTATAATTAATAAGTGTTTAAAAGAATTTTATTATCAAGATTTTGATGATAAAGCAATCGTAGTGTGTAGAACATCAAATAATAAAGCTGAAGAATTCTTGAAGAAGTTAGAGTTAAATCCAAAAGTTGGATATTTTAATGCAGGTGTAATCTTGTTTGATTTGGATAATATAAGAAAGAAAATTACAACACAAACATTTTTTGATTGTTTAGAAGAAAACAGAGAAAAAATAGTTTGGTTAGATCAAGATGTATTGAATATTGTATTTGCTGATGATAAAAAATTATTAGAGCAACAAGTATATAATTTTACTTTTTTTTCAGATACATTATTTTCAAAAGATGAATTAGAAAAAATAAAACAAGAAATTTATATTTTACATTATATTGGAGCAGAAAAACCATGGGATTCAACTTATCAAAATACAACTATCAAAATTTTTAGACATTATGCTAGAAAACAAGAAAATTTGTTTGAAAGTCTAAAATTTGAAATTTCATATTTATGGAAATGTACTTTAAGAAAACTAAGAGGATGATTAAATTATGATACCTAAAGTGATACATTATTGTTGGTTTGGAAATAATAAAAAAAATAAGTTAATGCGGAAATGTATAAAAAGTTGGAAAAAATATTGTCCAGATTATAAGATTGTAGAGTGGAATGAAAAAAATTTTGATATACAAGGATCTTGTGATTATGTACGAGAGGCATATCGTGAACAAAAATGGGCTTTTGTTTCAGATTATGTAAGATTATGGATTATATATAATTTTGGAGGAATATATCTAGATACAGATGTAGAATTAATAAAGAATTTAGATAATTTTTTAGAAAATCCAGCATTTTTAGCTTATCAAGATTCAAAATATATTGCTACAGGATTAGGCTTTGGAGCAGAAAAAGGAAACAAAATTATTAAATGTATGTTAGATGATTATAAGAACTGTCATTTTTGTATAAATGGGGAAATGGATTTAACACCTTGTCCAGTTAGAAATACAAATGTAATAAAAAATTTATTAGGTACAGAAATAGATGCAAAAAAAATAAGTAATATTAAAGATGCAGTATTATATCCTAAGGAATATTTTTCTCCTATAGATTGCAAAACTATGGAAATGGCGTTAACGTCGAATACAATATCGATACATTGGTTTACTGCAAGCTGGAGAGAAGAGGAGTTTCTGATTGCAAAAGAATATGATGATTTTTATAGTGAAGTTAGGGAACATCTTGGAAAACGAAGTGCATATATATTTGTTACAATATTTTATTGGATTTTTAGAAACAAAGAATTTAAAAAATTAAGAAACAAATGGAAAAATTAACAAATTGGCATACAAAATATAAGGTTCCAGGGACTTTAAGAACTTCTAGGTGAGAATGATTTATGGATAATACAAAAAACTATATTATTATTAGTATAATTTCAGTTGTAATGATGGTTCCATATTATATTTGGGATTGCAAGATATTAAATATATGCTCTGGGATTGGCTGTAGTGCTTTAACGGCATCGGTAATGGCACTTTATATAGAAAAAAATAATGCGAAAAAAGAAAAAATACGTTTAAATGAAGCAAAAAGAATTTATTTTAAGCGAATTGAAGAAGAATTAAATATAATTTTAGGGAAAATTATATGGTTAGATGATAAGATAGATGATAGAGAATTTGACTGGTCATTTCAAGTAAAAGAATACTTTACATTTGAATTTATGATATGGGTAGGAAGATATTATAATAACAAAAAAATTTCATTAGATGAAGCTGAAAAAATTTTAAATATAATAAGAGATAAATATAATATTGAGAAACAACAGAAAATGCAAGAGATGGAATTATTGAAAATTAAAAAAATGTTTGAAATCATATCATTTGATGGAGCACATCTTTGGCGTGAAGCTAATATAGTTAAAGATAACAAGTTAATGTTAGGAATAGCAGATTATTTATCAATAGAAAAGATAGATTCATTGATAATGAGTATTTCATTAGGTATTGAAATGATGAATGAAGATGTTATGAATTATTCAGATGCAATTGGATGTTTTTTTTCAGCTTATAAAATAATTAGCAGTGAAATAGGTTATGCAGAAGATATAGATGTTTCATTTAGATGTTCTGTAAATATTCTTGAAGGAATGGGAATTGTATAAGAAAAATCTGTTAAGCTTATCTAGTCTTAAAAAGAAAGAGGTGAATATACACGAATAGAAAATGATGTATATCAAAGTGTATGCTCCTTTCTGAATCGTTTTGGTGGAGATATTTACCTTGGAGTGGAAGACGATGGGACTGTTTGTGGAGTTCCTGAAAATGCAGCAGGAGATATGGTAAAGAATTTTATAAAGATTATCAGTAATCCCAATATGTTTACTCCAACCATATATCTATCACCGGAAATTATAAAGTATGAAGGAAAAACGATCATTCATATTCATATACCAGTCAGCGCAGAAGTACACAGTTTCAAAAAGGAAGTTTATGACAGAGTAGATGATGCAGATGTAAAAGTTACTGCAACAGCTCAACTTGCAATGATGTATATTAGAAAACAGAATAGATTTACAGAGAAACAGATTTATCCTTATATTTCACTGGAAGATTTTAGATTAGATTTATTGCCACGAATTAGAAAAATGGCAACAAATAATATAGAGGGTGTGCATAGTTGGGAAAGTATGAGTGATGAGGAATTATTGAGAAGTGCGGGATTATATGGAAAGGATAGAGCAACAGGAGAAAGTGGATATAACCTGGCAGCAGTTATGTTATTGGGAAAAGATGATCTGATCATGGATATTTGCCCAGCTTATGAAACGGATGCATTAGTAAGAAAAGTTAATGTGGATCGCTATGATGACCGGGAGATCATAAGAACAAACTTAATAGAAAGTTACGATCAATTAATGGAATTTGGAAGAAAACATTTGTCTGATAAATTTTTTATAGAAGGGGTGGAACGAAAAAATCTGAGGAATATTATAACCAGGGAAATGATTGCAAATACATTGATTCATAGAGAATTTACGAGTTCATATACAGCTAAATTTGTAATAGAAAAAGATAGGATGTATACAGAAAATGCGAATCGGTCATCAGGAGATGGAATTATTACACTTGATAATATGGAACCAAATCCAAAGAATCCGATTATTGCATTATTTTTTAGAAATATAGGATGGTCAGATCGATTAGGTTCAGGAGTGAGAAATATATTTAAATATTCAAAGTATTACTCTGGAAAAGAACCAGAATTCATTGAAGGGGATGTATTTAGGCTTATTGTGCCATTAAATGAAGATTATTCATATGATAATGTAAAAAACGGCGATAAAAAAACGGCGATAAAAAACGGCGATAAAAAAACGGCGATAAAAAACGGCGATAAAAAGATTTCAAAAAAGACAATACAAAATTATAAAAAAATACTTGAATTTATGGAAGAGGGTAAAGAATATACGATTCAGGATTTTTGTAATTTGTTGAATTTAAAACCCTCCAGAACGAAAGAGTTATTAAAAGCTTTGACACAAGATATAGAACAAATAGGCAATAATAAAAATCGAAAATACAGATTAAAATAAAAAGGATATGGGGAGGAAACCTACAAATGCAATCAGCATATATTCACTTATATCTGATCATGATCAACGTTATAACATTTGCATTGTATGGACTAGACAAATGGAGAGCGATGACAAGACAGTGGAGAGTCAGAGAGAAAAAATTGATCATACTTGCACTGATCGGAGGCTCCATTGGAGCAATGATCGGTATGACAGTATTTCATCATAAGACAAGAAAATGGTATTTTAGATTAGGGATACCTTTGATTTTGGGCATTCAGGTGTCGTTGATACTTTGTTTTTATGATATGATGTAAGTAAGCAAAGAAGAATTGGGAAGAAGTTTAAGAGACCCAAAAGCAAAGGAAGATTAGAGATATGAAGCAAAACAAATGGAAGCATTTAAAATTTGAAAAATATGTTTTTGTGTTATTATTGGCGATCGAGCTTATTATGTCATTTACTTTTTTAGGTTTCATCCATATTGATCCAATTTCACTTACAACAGCATATATCCCGATCGTAGTTGCGGGATGTTTGCTTGGCCCTTTGGAATCGACACTGATCGGATTGGTATTTGGACTAGCAAGTATGTATAAGGCATCAGCACTTTATGTTGTATCAGATGATAAGATATTTTCGCCGCTATATAGTGGCAATCCAATAGGAAGCATTTTACTAAGTGTTGGGTCAAGAGTTCTGTTTGGCTTTGTGATCGGATATCTGTTTTCCATCATAAAAGGACGAAAGTATGAGAAAATAGGAATCTGGATTCTTTCTTTGATCTCACAGTGGATACATGCGTTCTTAGTGTTCACTGTTATGGGAGCCTGTTTTCCACAGCTTGGCTATACTGGAATGTCAACATTTCATATGGGAATCAATGATGCACTTATTGCACTATGTTGTCTTTTCTGGGTAGAGGTGGCATATAAGATTTATCACAAGGAACGCATTCAAAAATACAAGGATGCGGTAAATCAATCTTTGGATGATCCATATCTGTCTTCTAAGATAGTCGCTATATCATCAGGGATCAGCTTTTTGATCATTTGTATAGCAATATTTTCTACTGGATATTTTGCAAATCGGTCTACATGTATGTTGAAACAGCACAGAGTTCATGTAACAAGAACAATAGAGATTGATCTGCTACATTTACAGGTACAGTTTTTGATCGCAATGCTTGCATTGGATTTTATCTTAATATTGACGATGCTTGTGATCTACCAATATATGAAGTATCGGGAATATCAAGGAGAGATTGATTCCCTTACTGGGGTGATGGGAAGAAGACTGTTTTTGCAGCATTGCCAAAATATTCAAAGTGATCAGAGGATTCATGGCCATCAAGGATGGTTTTTATTCTTGGATGTGGATTGGTTTAAGCAGATCAATGATAAACTGGGACATATAGCAGGAGATGAAACCTTAAAGCAATTTGCGACATTTTTACAAGAACAATTTGAGCCATATGGAGCAGTCGGAAGAGTTGGTGGAGATGAGTTTGCTGTGATGATCGAAGAAGAGATGAGCCAGGAAGTGTTAGAAAAGGAACTGGAACAATTCTTTCAAAATATCTCAGGAATTCAGAAGAAAGTCACAGTAAGCTGCAGTATTGGAGTATATCGTTTTACATATCCAAAAACGATCAAGGAACTTCTGACAAAGACCGATGAGATCTTATATGAAGCTAAAGCAAACGGAAGAGGATGTTTTGTGATTAGATAAAATCTAAGAAGGTGGTGTTGGCAATGAACAATGTGAAATTACCAGTAGGAATTTCTGATTTTCATAAGTTAAGACAAAATGAATATTATTATGTAGATAAAACGAATTTGATCAAAGAATTACTGGAATCAAGAATCGCAGAAGTTACATTGATCACGAGACCAAGACGTTTTGGAAAGACGATCGGCATGAGTATGTTGGCGTATTTCTTTGATATACGAAAAGACAGCAGGAAACTATTTGAAGATCTGAAGATCTCAAGAGATATAGAATTATGTCAAAAATGGATGAATCAGTATCCAACATTATTTATTTCCTTCAAAGATGTAGATGGATTGAATTTTCAATCAGCTATGAAGATGTTAAGAAATCAGATTTCATGGATCTGCAATGAGCATGATTATTTATCAGATAGCGATAAGGTAAATGAGAATGATAAAAAGATCTTTTTAAAGTTACAAGATATAAGTGAAGAAAATTTATCAGAAGACCTGATAAAAATCAGTGTGGCTACCATCATAAGAATGATGAATGCGCATTACGGAAAGCCGGTTATTTTATTATTGGATGAATATGATGTACCATTAGCGAAAGCAAGCAGCAATGGCTACTATAAAGAAATGCTGGATGTGATGAAAACGATGATGAGCACATCTCTAAAAGATAATTCTCATCTTCAGTTCGCAGTAGTTACAGGTTGCTTGAAAATTGCAAAGGAAAGTATATTTACAGGAACCAATAATTTTATCTCAGATACGATCATAGCAACACATTTAAATGAATATTTTGGATTTACTGATCAGGAAGTAAAAGATATCTTAAAAGATATTGGACTGCAAGAGCATTTTAAAGAAATCAAAGAATGGTATGATGGGTATAATTTTGGAAAGATCGATGTATATTGTCCATGGGATGTTATGAACTATGTAAGAGATCTACGGATCGATCCAGACATGAAGCCAGCAAGTTACTGGAAGAATACAAGTGATAATGCGATCATACGATCTTTCATAGACTACGCAGGCAGCGGAATTCAAAAAAAGATGGAAAAATTGATGGCAGGAGACACGATTGATCAGAAAATAGAAGAAAATCTTACGTATGATTATTTACATTCGTCAGAAGAGAATTTTTGGAGTATTTTGTATTTAACAGGATATCTGACAAGAGATAAGGAAGAGAAGGAAAGTGCAGATGGAAAGATTACATTGAAGATTCCAAACAAAGAGATACGAGAGATTTTTGAGACAACAGTACAGGATTGGTTTAGTGATACAGCGAAATTACAAGATCGAAAGCATTTATTTGATGCAGTATGGAATGGTGATGAGCAGACTTTGACACAGGAGATCAGCAGGTTATTGCGAATAACGATCAGTTATCATGATTATAGAGAAGATTTTTATCATGCATTTCTTGCAGGAATATTTGCTGGGGCTGGATATAGTGTTGAATCGAATAAAGAACATGGAGAAGGTCGAAGTGATCTTGTTATTTTTAATGAACATGAAGGAAAGGTTGCAGTTTTTGAAGCGAAATATTCAAAAGAAGTAAAGAACTTAGAAGAGGATTGTGAAAAAGCTATTCAGCAGATCGATCATAGGATGTATGCAAAGGAATTTGAGGATAGTTATGATGAGGTGATCTGTTATGGGATTTCTTTTTACAAGAAACGTTGTGTTGTAAAAAGAGATGTAAAGTAGTAGTTCAGAAAATATGAGGAAAGGAAAAGGTATGAAAAAGAGAATCATCAGCAAAATCTTAACATTACTGGTCGTATTCAGTATGGTATTTACGTTACTGCCAGTGAACAACAAAATAGTACATGCTGGGGATGGCAAAGTAAATATTGGAGATTACATTTACCTTGGAACTTATCAGGGTAAGAAGATAAAATGGAGATGCATCGGAGAGGATTCAAATGGAAAATTGATGCTGAGTGATCAAATCCTGTGTAAGAAGAGTTATGATGCAAAATATTCCGGGTATAAAAACCACATCAGGGCTGAAAGAGGATCCAATCGTTGGACAGAATCAGCCTTGAGACATTGGATGAATTCTGCCGGAGAGGTTGATTGGAGCAATCGATCTGTACCTTCCGCAGCAAATCTTGATGGAGAGGATGCTTATGATGAGGAGCAGGGATTTTTATCTTCTTTTACTGATTCGGAGCTTCAGTGTGTAAAGACGGTCACACAGAAAACATATTTGAATAATCTGGATGCAGACAAAGCGGATGGAGGATCTTCCAAATTTGATTTTGATGCAAATGGATACCATCGTAAGCTGTTTGAAACTTTAGCAGAGGCAACCGATAAATGGTATGAGAATACAACGGATCAGTTCTTCTTGATCGGACCAGAGCAGTTGCTGATGGGAACCAATAATATTGGTTTGGATTATATGGCTCCGGACGATTCCTACTGGCTAAGACTGCCTTGTAACACAGGACAATCTTACGAAAATATAGCACGATCAATCGGAGCAAACAGAATCACACATGCAAGAGCAAATAATTCGAATCATGGAGTAAGAGCCGCATTTTATCTGGATGAAGATCAATTCCATGGAGAAGTGATCGAAGGAGGAATGTCCAGTTACTTTAAAACAGGTAAGGATACGAATCAGTTTAAGCATATAGGGATGAGAGCTTTCATTTCAAATCCTGTATATCTAAATAAATTGGTGAAGCAGTGTAGTGATTTTCAGAGTAAATGGAGAATGATCACGTATTTTCATGGAGAACATACAGGTGTATGCCATGGGATCGCTTTGAGTATGTGTTATGGAAACCAAGGTTATATTGATTTTGATGATATTACAAGTGGGGCACATGATTATTGGACGCTGGGAAGCCCATATGAGAATTCCAAAATGAAAGACATGATCTTATATTATCAGATGACACAGTGTCTGGACAGTGGAAGATCAACGTATGGAATCAGTAAAAATTCAGGTTGGGGAAATGGAGATCTGGAAACTTTTCTTAAGAAATTTGTAGCAGAAGCCCAGTATGCAAAAAGAGTGAAAAAACCATTTGTTTTCTCCTTCATGATACCAGAGGGCGGACATAGTGTTGTTGTTTGTGGTTATAAGAAGGACACGGATGGAAATTATGAGATTACGATCTATGATGAAAATTCTTATCACCCTGGAAGTTACGGGGGATACCTGACAATGAAAGTCTCTTCTGATTTCAAGAGCTTCCATTTTGCAGATTCAAATTCAAGATTTGATGATGTATGTGTAGAAGATCTGTGGAAGAACCTGAACTATTATGGCGTTGATAAAATATATAATGGCGGGATCCAGACCTTAAAAATGAAAAGCAGGATGGCGGCATCAGCATATCAGGAAGATGATCAGGATCAGACGACGATTCAGATATCAGCAAATAAGCGATTCCGATTACAAAATGAAGAAGGAAAGTATCTCGAATACGATGGAAATAATTATACAGGAGATATGAAAGTTTATTCCTGCGAACAAAGTGATTGGGAAAGTGAGCATCCAATCTGGAATCTTAGAGTGGCGGCAAGCAATTCATTTGAATTGACGAAAGCAGAGGAAGGCTGCCAGTTCCTTTGTGATGATAACAACAAAGGATATGCAGTAACCGCCGATGGAGCAGACAAAGTAACGATTACTTCTGGGAAGATCAAAGTGGAAGGAGATTATTATAATCTGTCAGCTGCGATGCAATCCAAGAATTCCGAGGAAGGAATTGTAGAGGTCAATGCCAAAGTGCAAGGAAACAGTACGATTTTAGATAACAACACAAACACATCCATTCAATTTGCTGATAAGGGAAATAATGTTAAGGTAACAAAATATGTTGATTTTTCAGCAGATATCGTTGATGAGAGAGAAGAAGTCAAAGGTTCTGATCTTGTAGTAGAGGAACTTGATAAGAAAGATCCTGCAATCCCAGATCAAGGAGAAGATAATAAAGGGAATGGCAATACAGGAAACGGCAATGGAAATGATATCTCTGGAAATAATGCACAAAGTAAACCAGAAGTAATAAAACCAAACATCGTAAAACCATTAAAATTAAAGAAACAGATAATAAAAACAGCAAAAATAAAAACTTACAAGGCAAAAAAATTAAAACGTAAAAAAGCAACATTTAACCTAAAAGCGAAATCTTTGGGGAAAGCAAAACTGACCTATAAAGTGACCAAATATCCAAAGAAAGCGAAAAAATGTATGACCGTAACTAAGAGTGGAAAAGTTACATTAAAGAAGAAAGCCAAGAAAGGAACATACAAGATCCGGATCACGGCAGCAAAAACATCGAAGTATCAGAAAGCGGTAAAATATGTGACGGTTAAGGTAAAATAATGATAGAAAAAGAAATATTCAGCAATACGTGAATATTTCTTTTTTTCTATGATATAATATTTGCAAATGTATGATTGGGAGGCAGCAAAATATGAAATATAATCTTCCAGAGAGAGTTATAAGAGACATTTCGACATTTGCAAAAAAACATTCAGTTGAGAAAGTTATCTTATTTGGCTCTCGTGCAAGAGGAACAAATACGGAGAGAAGTGATATAGACATTGCTGTCTATGGTGGAGACTTTGATTCTTTTTACTGGGATATTAAGGAGAAAGTACATTCTCTTTTAATGTTTGATGTTGTGGAAATAGATGCAGGAATTTCAGAAGAATTGAGGAAAGAAATAAAAAAGGATGGTGTAGTGATTTATGAAAAAGCTTGAAAATTTTTCGAATTGCTTAAATGTATTGAAAAATGCAGATTTTGATTTAGCAGATAATAATGACATATACAGAACAGGTGTGATCGGACAGTTCAATCTTACAATTGAACTTGCATGGAAAGCTTTACAGGAAATCAAAGAAAACTAGAAGAAACAAAGGAAGATTGGAAAAAATAAAAAAGCAAGAGTGTTGACAAGATCGCAGGATTTTTACAAAGAAAACAAGGGTGGGAGATATCACGAACAATATCCTTGGAAGATAATAATACTGATTTATCAAGTTATTTCAGAGTAGATAAGAAGAAAGTATTATGTTATACTAAGTGATCAATTAGTAATTGAGTAATTAGTAATTAGACGATTAGGAGACAGCTACTTAAGTCCCAGGGGTCTTAAGAAATCGGCATATAAAATAAATTGCAACATTAAACACAATTATTAAAAATATTCCAAACAAAATACACATTTAACGTATAAAATGGAAATAGCATATATTAAAATTTGGTGGAAAATAACTTAATGAATAATTGGCAATAATGTTGACAAAATAAAAATATGCGAATATAATAGTAGCATAAGATTAGGTCAGGAAGCGTACGGCGCCCTGGCCATTTTGTTTAGGAGATACAAAAGAATGAAAGAGTATAAGACGTTTAATCAACAACTAACTATACTGCGTAATAGAGGTTTGATTGTTCCAACAGATGGAAAACCTAAACGTTTTTTGGAACAGGAAAATTATTATAATGTCATAAATGGATATAAAGATTTGTTTTTACTTAAGGATACACATGGAAAACCTGTTGAGCCAGAAACATATTTGTCCAATGCGCATTTTAATGAGTTAAAAACATTATTTTTGTTTGATAGGGAATTAAGATTTTTATTTTTGAAATACTTACTTATTTTTGAAAATTCTTTTAAAACGGTTATTTCACATGAATTTTCAAGAAAATATCCAAAAGCTAATTCATATTTGGATATTGCGAATTATAGAGAAGACGATCCGAAAGGCGTATTGAAACAAATTTCTATTCTTACCAAGACTATACATGATAACGTTGGTGCTAAAGGAGCAATAAAACATTATATTGAGGATCATGGTTCTGTTCCGTTATGGGTTTTAGTTAATTATCTTACAATAGGAAATCTTTCATATTTGTATGGTGCATTAAAAGATTCAGAAAAAAATATTATCGCAAAATATTATGCTGAAAAATATATGAAACAATATAAAAATTCCAAGATACTTAGGATAAATAGTAAGGATATGGAATCGGCATTAAAGATATTTAATTTAGTAAGAAATCAGTGTGCACATGACGAACGTCTTTATAATTCTGATTATAAAAATATACGTGTATCTAACATAGCTAATTATTTAGAAATTACAAATTATAATAATAGACGTATTGTTGTTGCAATATTATATCTTAAGATATTGCTTAATAAAGATTACTATAAGAAATTTCATTCAGAGTTGAATGCGATTTTTAAACAATATAAAAATGGATTTAAAACAGTAAGTTTTGAGGATATTCTTAATATTATGGGGATAGATTTATTGGAATTAGATAAATTAAAAAATTAATAAAAACAGTCTCCATATTTGTATTCTATGTGTAACATACAATAGTTGAAAAATATTAAAAAGTTGGTTACAAGAAAAAAGAAATTGTGATTTTTGTAGTTGGCCAACTGTAGATTTCGAGTATATGATAAAAATAGGGGATTTTTTAACAGAAGGTAATGTGATTATGCTTCATAAACATCTCGATAAATCGGTGTTGTAGAAGTCCTTTTACCTTCTGTTAATAAATACAAAAATCATCAACCAATACCGTATAACATACATACTGTATAGTGGTTTGAATCACGTAAATTATTTGAATATTATAAAAAGAGATCATGTGTCAGCAACCGTACGGACACGTCTGCACTTAGCGAGTGGATGGTCGTTAGACCATTCAGGAGCTTAGTACAGCTACGTGGGAGTCCGAACGCGAGTGGGTTGCAGGCACATGATCTCTTTTTATAATATTCTACCAATAATTTCCGTCATTCAAACTACAAATCACAATTTATCCCCCTGCCAAACATCCTTCACCTTCATCTCATGCACAATCCTATTCAAAACTTTCCGCTTATAAACACTCCACTCAGGAGCAATCAACAAATCTCTCGGTCCATCTCCAGTTAATCGATGAATCACGATCTCAGGACTCAGATTCTCAATACATTTCAAAATCAGATCAACATAAGACTCCAAAGTAAACACATCAAAGGGATGGTCCTCATAATGATCAGCCAGATCCGTATTCTTCAAAATATGCAGCATAGAAAATTTAACCCCATGAATCGGAAGGTGATTCAGATAACGAACTGACTCAAGCATCATATCATCCGTTTCACCAGGAAGCCCAAGAATCAGGTGAACAACAGTCAATACACCGATTTTATGAAGATTCATAACTGCTTCATCAAAACAAGACAAAGGGTACCCACGCCGGATAAAAGAAGCGGTCTCTTCATGAATCGTCTGCAGACCAAGTTCCACAAACACAGGTTTGATCTTATTTAATTGATTTAAAAGTTCCAAAACCTCGGCAGGCAAGCAATCCGGTCTGGTACCGATCGCAAGAGCAACGATTCGCGGATTATTGACCGCTTCCATATATAAAGCTTCCAGTTTTTCAATCGGACCATAAGTATTCGTAAAAGCCTGAAAATAAGCAATATACTTCCCATTCTCAATCTTTCTAGAAACCATCTCAATTCCAGCGGTGATCTGATCTGTCACAGACAAAGCAGCTGAAGAAGCAAAATCCCCGGAACCGCCCTCACTGCAAAAGATACAACCACCAGTTCCAAGTGTTCCATCTCTGTTTGGACAGGTAAAACCACCATCTAAGGATACTTTATAAATTTTCTCACCAAAATAATTCTTTAAAAAACTATCAAACGAATAATAACGTTTTCCATGCCAATTCATATGATCATAACTCCTAACTACAAGTTTGTTATCTACAAGATAGCACGAAAAATGTGGAAATTCCAGTGTTTTCAAGTCACAAAATGTTCATAACATTAACATGTACTGTTCATAAAACTACCATGAGATGTTCAAAAAGATTTTCTACAATAACAAACAGAAAATCAAAAACAGCATATGAATTGGAGGCATATATGGAAAAGAAAAATATGATATCAAAAATAAAGAATCATAAACTATGTTGTATTGTGATCATTTTAGCATTACTTGGTGGCGGAGGATTTGGAATTTATAAATTCTTCTTCCAGAAAAAGCAGCCACAAAAAACGGTACAGACACAGAAAGCAACAACAGGAACGATTGAAAAGACAGTAGAAGGAAGTGGTTCTGTAAAAGCAATAACGCAAAATGTCACATTTTCCAGTGATGTCACCGTACAGTCAGTTCTTAAAAAAGACGGAGCGGCAGTCAAAAAAGGAGATGTGATCGCTAAGCTTACAAGTTCTGATCTGGAAGATTCAATCACACAGTTAGAAAGCCAGATTGAAACTCTAGAAGATACGATTGAAGGTAGTGATTCATCCGATGATGATTATGCAAGTAATGTACGAAAATATAAAGATCTGACAATGAAGTTATCAACCTTGAAAACAGAAAGAAGTAACCTGACAGTTACATCAAAATATAATGGAATCGTAAGTGGCACGATCACAAAAGGAAAAACGATCAGTAAAGGCCAGAGTGTATGCAAAGTACTGAAAACAAGCAGTTATAAAGTAACGATCAATGTTGATGAATTAGATATCAAAAGTGTCAAGAAAGGCCAGAGTGTTACAGTAACAGCAGATGCAGTGGAAGATAAGACATTTACAGGGAAAGTAACAAAAGTATCGAAAGTTGGATCAACAAGTGATGGAGTTGCGACATATCCAGTCACGATCCAGTTAAGTAATGCAGCTGACCTTTTGCCATCCATGAGTGTCACAGCAACGATCACAACAGCCAAAGCAGAAAATGCGGTCTTAGTCCCAGTATCAGCAATCCAGACAAAAGACGGGGAAAGTTATGTAACAGTAGTAACGGATGACAATGAAAATGGAACACAGACCAAAGTAGAGACAGGGATCATCAATGATACTTATGCACAGATCACATCAGGAGTCAGCGAAGGAGATCAGGTTAAGACCATCACAAGAAGCAGTAGCAGCTCTGATGAAAAATCCGATATGAAAGGTGGAATGGATGCACCATCTGGTGGTGGAATGCAAGGTGGAAATAAGCAAGGCGGTGGAATGTCATCTGGTGGAAAACAGTAGGAGGTGATCATTATGATATCCGTAAAAAATCTAAAGAAAACTTATTTTCTTGGTGGAGAAGAAGTTCATGCATTGGATGATGTGTCACTTTCGATCAAAGAGCACGAATTTGTGGCAATCATCGGGCAGTCAGGAAGCGGAAAATCAACATTTATGAATATGCTTGGATGCCTTGACCGCCCGGATTCTGGAGAAATAACACTGGATGGAACAGATATTTTAAAATGTAAAGAAAAAGAATTATCAGTGATCCGCAATAAAAAGATTGGATTTATCTTTCAACAGTTCCATCTGCTACCAAAACTCTCCGCACTGGAGAATGTAGAACTTCCGCTGATCTATCAGGGAATGCCGACAAAGAAGCGAAGAGAAAAAGCAGTAAAGGCATTAAAAGCAGTTGGTTTGGAAAAACGAATGAACCACAAACCTAATCAGCTTTCCGGAGGACAGCAGCAAAGGGTCGCGATCGCAAGAGCGTTAGTCGGAGAGCCATCCCTGATCCTTGCCGACGAACCGACAGGAAATTTAGATTCCAGATCAGGAAAAGAGATCATGATGTTGCTGCATAACCTTTATGAAGAAGGAAATACGATCGTATTGATCACACATGACAACAATGTGGCAATGGAAGCACCGCGACAGGTACAAATCAGCGATGGAAAGATCATAAAAGATTCAGGAGGTGAGGCAGAATATGAAGATCACACAAGCAATTAAAATGGCATTTGCTTCTATATGTTCAACAAAATTAAGATCATTCTTAACCATGCTTGGAATCATTATCGGTGTGATGAGTGTTACAGTTCTTGTATCGATTGTACAAAGTACGACAAATAACGTCAGTGACACATTATCACAATTAGGCGGCAATGTGATCTCAGCAACGGTAACAAGCAGAAGAAGCAATAAGATCACAACCAGTGACCTTAAAAGCCTTGAAAATAACCCAGCAATCGAGAGTGTATCACCGATCATTTCAGGAAGCTCTACAGCAAAAGCATCTGGAAATTCATCCAGTGTAACATTAAAAGGAATTACAGAGGAATACGAAGATATTCAAAATATCAGTGTACAAAAAGGACGTTATATCTTAGATGTAGATAATGATAATCGGCTGCAAGTCTGCCTCATTGGAGTCACAGCAGCCAAAGACTTATTTGGACATACCGATGTAGAAGGAGAAACAATCCGAATCTCAGGAAGAAACTTCAAGATCATCGGAGTCTTAGAAGAAGATGGATCATCTCAGAGAGACTCCAACGATTCAGTAATCTATACTCCATTTACAACAGCACAAAGGATCATGCAAAACAGCACGATCAGCAGTTTTTATGTATCTGCAACAAATGAAGGAATGCTTAACATGGCAGAAAGTGCAGTAGATAGCTTCCTGTTAGAAAAAACAGGAGATGAAGATTCCTATACGATCACAAATCAGTCTGATATCGCAGACAGCGTCAGCGACGTTACAAACTCCATGACATATATGATCGGAGGAATCGCAGGAATCTCACTTCTGGTAGGTGGGATCGGAATCATGAACATCATGCTTGTGTCCGTTACAGAACGAACAAAAGAGATCGGAATCCGAAAAGCCATCGGGGCGAAGAAGAAAGATATCCTGGCTCAATTTATGATCGAGTCAACCGTTCTGTCCTGTATGGGAGGTGTGATCGGAATCGCATTAAGTGCAGCAACCATTTTTGGAATGAATCAGTTAATGTCAGCAGATTATACGATATCAGCAGGAATTAGTCTGATCGCATTAGCATTTTCAGCGATACTTGGAATCGTGTTTGGATTATATCCTGCTAATAAGGCAGCGAATTTAAAACCAATCGAAGCGTTGAATTTATAAAATACTTTGAAGCCTCTTGCGTAATGTATTATAATATATACATTACACAGGAGGCAAAATCATATGAAAAAGCGATCAAAAGAAATATTAGATTTGTTAGGCCGAAGAGAAAATGATCACACGATTTCAACACTAGCAGCAAAATTTGAGGTTTCAGAACGCACGATTCGTAATGATATTAAAGATATCAATGACTACCTCAAAGAACAAGAGATCAAACCGATCCGTTTTGGAAGTAACGGCTTAATCGTGATGGAAGAAGATATAAGTCAGGCGAGAGAGACAACACAGCAGGAAGATTTTTATACATACAAACTATCAAAAGAAGAACGAAGAATGCTTGCAGCAGCAATTTTGATCAATACGAAAGATCATATTACATTATCACAAATCGCAGATATATTATATGTAAGCCGTGCTACGATCATTAATGATCTGGATGAAGTCAAAAGAATGTTGGAATCAGGAAAATTAAAAGTAATCTCACATTCAAATAAAGGATTAAGACTTGAAGGATTAGAAGGAGATAAACGTTTATTCTTATTAAGATTAATGTCTGTAGGTTCTAATGGAATTAAAGAAAATTCAACAATCCGGAGTTTTTTTAAAGGTCTGAATATGGAAATTAAGATGAGTGAAGATGAACAAAGGAATCTTCAAAAGATCATCAATGAACAGGAACATGCCTATGGAAGATTTATGACGGATGATTCTTTTGACTATTTACTTCAATATCTGATGCTTTCCATTGAAAGAATTCGCAATGGAAATGTAATGACAGAACCAATTGAAGGGAACAAAAGCAAATATGCAATGGCGAAAGATATTCAAAAATACATCTGTCAGTATTGGGATTTAGAAGATGCCAAAGGCGAAGTGGATTTCTTATGTGGTGTGCTGGATAGTATGAGCTATGTAAAAAGACAGCGAAGAGAACAAAAGATTATAGGACTTCAACTGGTTACAAGAAAATTTATTGAACATATTTCAAAAGATCTTGGTGTAAACTTAAATAGAGATTTTGCGTTTTATGAGAATCTGACAGATCATTTAGAATCTATCATTATGCGTTCCTTTAATGTAACACAGAGGGATGATTTTCTAAAACAATATGTGGAAAAGAATCCTAAGGTCTTAGAAGTTGTTCAAAAGTATAAAGATATGCTAAGTAATTTTATGGATCGAGAGATATCTGAGATTGAGATTGACTATATTGTAATTCATATTTGTGCAGCGCTAGAGCGCAGAAAGAAAAAAGAAGTGGAATTCCGTGTGCTGATCGTATGTGGCGGAGGAATCGGAACTTCGCAGCTGCTTCTTGCCAAGATGAGGAATCGTTTTGATTTTCATGTGGTAGATGTAGTTTCAGCACATTTACTGGATAATGAGAAGTATCAGAATATTGATCTCGTGATATCAACAATTCCATTAAGAGACTATGAAGGGGAATACATTCTTGTATCTCCGGTATTTTCTGATGAAGATTATTTAAGAGTAAATGGAAAGATTGAAGAGATTCAGGAAAAACATAAGATTGAACCAATTCCGATTCAGGAAAGAGTTGCATTGCCACAAAAAGATGCACAGAAATTGATCGATGAATTAAGTCAGATTATCAAAGATCCTTCATTGATGAATCAAGTAACAAGAAAAGTACAGGAATTCTTTGGGATTGAAGTAGAGATACAGGAACCATTTTTATGTGAATTATTAACAGCAGCCGATATTCAGCTAGACATAGAATGTAGTGATTGGAGAGATGCGATTATCAGATCAGCACAGCCATTATTAGATCAAGGCAAGATAGAAGATAAATATATTGATGCCATGATCGACAATGTAAAGGAGAATGGTGCCTACATTATAATCTCTCCAGAATTTGCATTACCACATGAAGGATTTGACAGAGGATGCAATGAAGTTGGAATGAACTTGATCCGCTTAAAAGAACCTGTTACGATCGAAGATATTGACGGAGAGATCGCTAAGGTAAGATTTTTCTGCTGCATGAGCACAGAAGATCATAAAAAGCATATGAAAGCCTTCTTTCATTTGGTCAATATGCTGACAAATCGTGGGTTTAAGGAAGAACTTGCAGCAGCGAAGACACCAAAAGAGGCCGCAGATACGATAAGGAAATACGAGATACGTATCAAATAATAAGATACATTGTTATAGAAGAAAGTAAAGCAGGTTGAAAACCTTTCACAGATTTTTGAAAAGTTTTCAATCTGTTTATATTTTTGCAAAAATCAAGGAAAGTCTTTTGACTGTTTTTTTCTTTGCAACCATAATATAATAAAACCATCGAAAGGACGTCACTTCAAAGTAACAAAAAATAGAGTAGAAAAGAGAAAAAAGGAGGAGTCACAAAAATGGTTTGGGAAAAGCTGAAGGAAGAACTGATCATACCGGGACTCGAAGCAAAATCAAGCGATGACATTTTTGAAGCACTCGGAGGAAAACTTGTAAAACAAGGGTATTGCAAAGAAAGTTATGTGCAGGCTTTAAAAGATCGTGAAGCTGAATTTCCAACAGGAATCAATACAGGAGAAAAAGGAGTCGCAATTCCACATACAGACGTAAGCCATGTAAACAAAAAAGGAATTGCAATCGCAACATTAAAACAACCAGTCGAATTTGTAGAGATGGGAACGGATGATGAATATGTAAATGCACAAGTCATTTTCATGCTGGCAGTTGATGAGAAAGGACATCTTGAATTATTACAGGCAATCTTGGCAGTCCTTCAGGATCAGGAAGTATTAAAGAAATTAATCAAAGCAAAAGACGCAAAAGAAATCATCGAAATCATCAAAGAAAAGGAGAATATATAATTATGAAGAAGAAAGTAATCGTAGCATGTGGAGGAGCAGTCGCAACATCAACAATCGCAGCAAACGCAATCGTAGAATTAGCAAAAGAAAATAACATTGATATCGAAATCGCACAGGTAAGAATTTCAGAGATCGCATCTAATCTTCCAGCAGATCTGATCGTGACAACATCAAAGGTAAAAAGAGACTTTGGAGTACCTCTTATTACAGGAATGCCATTTGTATCAGGATTAGGTGTAGATAAGACAAAAGCTAAGATTCTTGAAGTATTAAATAAGTAAGATGAAAGAAAAGACTAGACGTAAGAGACCATTTTAAAAAGACATAAGAAATGAATATAAAATTTATTATAAACGTTTATTTTAAAATGGTTTTTTTATAAAGGTATATGTAAAAATATAGAATAAAATCAAAAAAAAGGGAGAGACAAACATGGGAATTTTTGGAGATATGATCAATTACATCATTGATATGGGAGCGTCCGCAATGCTTCCACTTGTAATTGCGATCTTAAGTATTATCGTAGGAGTAAAAATTGGTAAAGCGGTTCGTGCAGGTTTGATGGTTGGTGTGGGTTTTGTAGGATTAGGACTGATCGTAGACATGATGAACGCAAACCTTGGACCAGCTGCACAGCAGATGTCTAAAAACTTTGGATTAAGCATGAGTGTTGTAGACCTTGGATGGCCAGGAATGTCCCCAATCACATGGGCATCAAGTATCGCAACTGTTGCGATTCCAGTCGCGATCTTAGTCAACATTATCATGTTAGTATTAAAACTTACAAAAACAGTTAATATTGATATTTGGAATATCTGGCATATGACATTTACAGGAGCGATCGCATATGCAGTCACAGGAAACTTTGCGATCGGTATTGGTGGAGTTGTTGTTCATGCTATCATTGCTTATAAATTTGGTGATCTTTATGCGCCATTAATGGAAGATTACTTTGAATTAGACGGAATCACTGTACCTCATGGAACAGGAACATGGATGGCACCATTTGCATTTGCAATTGATGCAATTATTGAGAAGATTCCTGGATTAAATAAAATTGATTTTTCAATCGATAATTTACAGGAAAAAGTTGGAGTATTAGCAGAGCCTATCGTTATCGGTGGTATCCTTGGTGCAATCGTAGGAGCCTTAGCTGGATATGATTTCTCAGCAGCATTCCAGTTAGGTATCAAGATGTCAGCCGTTATGGTATTAATGCCTAAGATCACAAAATGTATCATGGACGGATTAATGCCATTATCAGAAAGAATGAAAGAAATCTTAACAAAGAAATCTCAGTCTGGAGAAGCTGAATTTTATATCGGACTTGACCCAGCAATCATCCTTGGAGATTCAGAAGTCGTAACAGTTGGACTGATCTTCATTCCATTAACAATCTTGATCGCGATCATCGTGCCAGGAAATACAATCCTTCCATTTGGTGATTTAGCAACAATCGGATTCTTCATTGGTATCGCAGTAGCAGTACATAGAGGAAATTTATTCAGATCATTGATTTCAGGATGTGTGATCATGTTCACAACCATCTGGATCGCAAGTCAGGCAATCCCTTGGACAACAGCATTAGCGAAATCTGTAAACCTAACAAACGGAGCTTCACAGGTAGCAGCACTTGATCAGGGTGGAAGTCCAATCACATATCTGTATACACAGATCGTGACACAGCAGAACATCAAAGGACTGGTAATTATCGGAATCATTTATGTGATTTGCATGATCTTTACAGTTCGTGGATCTAAACAGAGAGCAGCAGCTTTAAAAGAAAGCGAATATTAAAAACAAGCAAACAATGATATAAAAGTGTAAATATATGAACGGGCGGACTTAAAAAAGTCTGCCCCGAACTTTAGAGGAGGAAAAAGAGATGCCTTTAGTTACAACAAAACAGATGTTATTAGATGCCCAGGCAGGAAATTATGCAGTTGGGGCTTTCAATGTAGAGAATATGGAAATGGTCATGGCGGTTATGGAAGCAGCAGAGGAGTTAAAATCTCCAGTTATCATGCAGACAACACCATCTACAGTTAAATATGCAGGATTAGATTTCTTCCTAGCAAATGTAAAAGCAGCAGCAGAAAGAGCAAGCGTGCCAGTAGCCATGCATTTAGACCATGGAAGCAGTTTTGAATTAGCAATGCAGGCATACAGAACAGGATACACATCTATCATGATCGATGGATCTCACGGAAGTTTTGAAGAAAATGTTGCAGTATCCAAAGCAGTTGCAGATGCATGTGCACCATCAGGAATTCCAGTTGAAGCAGAACTTGGTAAAGTTGGAGGAAAAGAAGATGACTTAGATGGTGGAGATGACAACCCATATACAGATCCAGCACAGGCTGTCGAATTTGTAAAACAAACAGGAGTTACATCCTTAGCTGTGGCAATCGGAACAGCGCACGGTGTATACAAAGGAGAACCAAAACTTGACTTAGATCGATTATCAGAAATTCGTAAAGTTGTTGATATTCCATTAGTATTACACGGAACAAGCGGTGTACCAGATGCAACCGTTACAGAGTGTGTAAATCGAGGAATCTGTAAAGTAAATTATGCAACAGATTTAAGAATTGCATTTACAAACGGAGTTGAAAAAGTATTTGAAGAAAATCCAGATGTCATTGACCCTAAGAAATACAATGCAGCAGGAAAAGAATGTGTCAAAGAATACGTTATGTCCAAAATGAAAGTATGCAAGAGTGTAGGAAAAGCAAACTAATACATCAGGAAGGAGAATAAGCATGAAAGCAGGAGTTGTACACGCAAAAAATGATATTCGTTATGAAGAAATTGAAAAACCACAGCCAAAGAAAGGGCAGGTTTTAATTAAAGTAAAATATACAGGAATCTGTGGATCAGACGTACCACGAGTAAACGGAGATGCATGTCATTTCTTCCCTAATGTATTAGGACATGAATTTTCAGGTACGATTGAAGAAGTTGGAGAAGGAGTTACAACACTAAAAAAAGGTGATCGTGTTGCCGGGGTTCCATTGGTACCATGTATGGAATGTGAAGATTGTCAGAAAGGAAATTATTCTTTGTGTAAGCATTACAGCTTTATTGGATCTAGAGAATTTGGAAGTTTTGCGGAATATGTAACAGTTCCAGAAAAGAATGCAGTCAAATTCGAAGATGAAGTAAGCTTCGAACAAGGGGCATTCTTTGAACCAGCAACTGTCGCACTTCATGGATTAAACAGAGTGGATTATCATGCAGGAGAATGCGTTGCGATTCTTGGTGGGGGAACCATCGGATTATTCACAGCACAATGGGCAAAGATTTTTGGAGCAAAGAAAGTTGTTGTATTTGATATTAGTCCAGAAAGACTTGAATTAGCGAAAAAATTAGGGGTAGATGAAGGAATTAACACTTTAGACGAAGACTTTATGAATCAGGCAATGGCAGTAACAGATGGAAAAGGATTCGGGTATATTTATGAAACAGCTGGAGTGACTACAACAATGAAATATGCATTCGAATTGGCTGCAAATAAAGCTAGTGTATGCTTTATCGGAACACCGACAAGAGAATTAAACTTTTCCGTAAAAGAATGGGAAAACATCAATCGAAAAGAATTTACATTAACAGGTTCATGGATGTCATATAGTGCTCCATTTCCAGGAAAAGAATGGATCTTAACAGCACATTATTTCAAGACAGGACAGTTAAAATTTGAAGATTCTTTAATCTTTAAGAAGATACCATTAAGCAGGATTGATGAAGCATTCGAAATGTACAAAACACCAGGAACTGTAAAAGGTAAGATTTTAATTGACAGTGAGGCATAATTATGATTACAACGGTAACATTAAATGTATCTGTAGATAAAGCATACTATATCAAAGGCATTGTTGTACCAGGAACGGTTGCACGTGTCCAGAAATGTGTCAATTCTGCAGGCGGAAAAGGATTAAATGTATCAAGAATCATAGATTTTTGTGGAGAAGAAGTGTTAGCAACAGGATTTGCCGGAGGATTTAACGGAGCTTATGTGGAAGACATGTTAAAGAAAGATGGAATCCCAAGCAGATTTACAAAAACACAGTCAGAGACAAGAAGCTGCATCAACATTTTGGCAGAAGATGAGTCGTCTACAGAATACTTAGAACCTGGAGCACCAGTCAGTGAAGAAGAAATACAGCAGTTTTTAGAAGATTTTGACCGAATTGTTGACGAAAGCGATATCATCACAATATCAGGAAGCATACCAGCCGGGGTTCAAAAAGACATCTATGCAACATTAGTTAAAATGATCAAAAACAAGGGAAAGAAAGTCATTTTAGATACGAGTGGAGATTACTTAAAAGAAGGAATCAAAGCAGGACCAACAATGGTTAAGCCAAATGACGAAGAACTAGAAGCTTTACTTGGTATCAAGATCGAAAATAGATATCAGACGATCGATGCAGCCAAAGAAATGCGTGAGAAATACGGAATCGAATATGTTGTTGTATCTTTAGGTGGAGATGGAGCTTTAGTCGTATGTGAAGAAGGAATCTTCCATGGTAAACCACCGAAATTAAAAGCAGTCAATACCGTAGGATGTGGAGATTCTATGGTGGGAGCATTTGCAGTCGCATTCAAACAGGGAAAAGGGATTCAGGATGCCCTGACCTATGCGATCGCCGTATCCGCAGCCAATGCAATCAATCCAGAAACAGGACATATCCGCAAGGAAGATGTAGAAAACATCCTTCCACAGGTAGAGATCAAGAAATTATAATTTACAGGGGAAGATCAATATGGAATATACATTAAAAAATAAAAAACTCACCGTGGTCTTCGAATCCAAGGGAGCAACACTTCATTCCATCAAAGACAATGATGGAGTGGAATACCTCTGGGAAGGAAATCCAGAGTACTGGTCCGGACAGGCACCAGTTCTATTTCCAATTTGTGGAAGCATCAGAGATGATAAAGCACAGATTGGAAATAGAAAACAGACAAACATGCCAAGACATGGTGTCGTAAGAAAAAAAGAATTCAAGTGTGTTGAGCAGACAGAAAACAGCATCTTATTCGAGATTGAAAGCAACGAAGAAATGCTTGCTCAGTATCCATATGAATTCAAACTGGGAATCAACTATATCCTGGAAGGTAAGAAGATCACAACCAGATATATTATTGAAAATAAAGACAAAGAAATCATGCCATTTCAGATCGGAGGACACCCAGGATTCCACTGCCCACTCTATAAAGAGGAAAGTTACGAAGACTACGAATTAGTTTTTGAGCAAAAAGAAACCTGCACCGTTCCAACTCCAGTCACAGAAACTGGACTGATCGACATGGAACACAGAAGCGAATTCTTAAAAGACACAGACACATTACCATTAAAACATGATTTGTTCTCCGTAGACGCAGTCATCTTAGACCAGCTGAAATCCAGAGCAGTCACATTAAAGAGTAAAAAACATAACAAAGGAATCCGCATAGACTTTAACCAGTTCCCATATCTGATCCTATGGTCAACAGCCAAAGAAGCAGATTTCGTAGCGCTGGAACCATGGATCGGACTCTCAACCTGCAGCGATGAAGGTGATAAATTCGAAGAAAAACGAAATATCCAGTATGCACAGGCAGGGGAAGTGAAAGAATACGAATTTCACATCAATATATTATAGAAAATAAAAAACAGCAATATCGCATAATCTTAGTAGAAAAACCTCATTAAATCCATATACAATAAATTCCAAGATTCTACATAGGTTGGTGATGTTGCTGCTTTTTTGCAATTATTAATCAACTACATTCAAATCAAAATCTCAATCACAAAACTCAAAGTTTCATGTTCTCCAGGCTCCAAGAATCGCACCCCTCTTTTATGTTCAAACACATCATCCTCATCACTGCAGGTAGAAGTTCCACTCCAAGGTTCCAAAGCAACAAAAGGTCCATCATTTGCACTAGACCATACACCCAGATAATCAAAATCAGGGAAAGTAACTAAGATACCATGACCGCTTTCCTTATGTTTTAATGCAACCGTGCGTGATTTCAACTGATCAAAGATCAAAGCATCCTTGTAAAATAAAGAATGTTTTACATGGATCACAGTTTCATGATCAAGAACAGGAATACGATCGTTGTTATTGATCAAACCATCATCTGTAAGCTGTGCACAGGCAGCAGTTTCCGGTTGTTCAAATTCCACGATATAATCTTCAAAATTCTCCCCTTCATACACTGGACAGTTAAATGCAGGATGACCGCCAATACAGTAAGGCATAACGATGTCCCCATGATTGATCACCTTATGACTGACTTTCACTCCATGATCCGTTAATTCATAGATCATCTGGAGTTCAAAATCATAAGGATACTGTTCTTTCGTAGAATCATCCGCTTTCAAAGAATAAACAGCACAAGTTTCAGAAGAAGAAACCAAAGTAAATTCTAATTTTCTTGCAAGACCATGACGGCCAAAAGAACAAGTCTTAGAATCACCGATGGTTGCAGTTCCATTTCTTAAACACCCAACGATCGGAAATAAGACAGGTGCCTGTCCACTCCAGAAGTCAGGATTTCCCTGCCAGAGATATTCCGTACCAGAAGCATCTTTGATAGAAGTCAGTTCCCCACCAAGAGATTTTAAAGTGACAGATACATTTTCATTGCGTAAGATTGTATTGCTCATGAGATATCCTCCTAGATTTAATATAGAATCATTATACCACGAATTAACATCGAAAAACACTTGTGTTTCTTGGGAAAAGCAATAGTTAAAAGCATATTTTTTATAAAGAATCAGTAGAAATTTAAGAAGTGGTGTGATAATATGACTAAGTATGCGTAGAAATGTAAAATAATAGATAAAAATAGAAAAGAGGAAAAAGATTATGGCAAACAGTATTGAGCAGGAGATCGGCCGCAGAAGAACCTTTGCGATCATTTCTCATCCGGATGCCGGTAAGACAACGTTGACTGAGAAGTTCCTTTTATATGGAGGAGCAATCAATACAGCGGGGTCTGTGAAAGGAAAGGCAAACTCCAAACATGCAGTATCTGACTGGATGGAGATTGAAAAAGAAAGAGGTATCTCTGTCACTTCTTCTGTATTACAGTTTGAATACGAAGGAAAATGTATCAATATCCTTGATACACCAGGACATGAGGATTTCTCAGAAGATACGTATCGTACACTGATGGCAGCGGATTGTGCCGTCATGGTGATCGATGCTTCCAAGGGTGTCGAACCACAGACGATCAAGTTATTTAAGGTCTGTGTTATGAGACATATCCCGATCTTTACATTTATCAATAAGATGGACCGTGAAGCTAAGGATACTTTCGATCTGTTAGACGATATCGAGAAAGTCTTAGGGATCGAGACATGTCCGATCAACTGGCCGATCGGATGTGGAAAAGAATTTAAGGGTGTATACGAGCGTGCATCAAGAAATATCTTACGATTCGAGGCAGTCTCCACAGGTGGTGCAAAAGAAGCAAAAGAAACGATCATTTCAGCAGATGATGATAATGCAGTAGATCTGATCGGAGAAGATTTCTATGAGAATCTGATGGAAGAAATTGAATTGTTAGATGGTGCGGCAGCAGATCTTGATATGGAGAAAGTACATCAGGGAAAACTATCTCCAGTATTCTTTGGATCAGCACTTACAAACTTTGGTGTAGAACCATTCTTAGAGCATTTCCTGAAGATGACAAACAGACCACTTGCAAGAACATCCAAGGGAGAAGAAGTAGATCCTGTGGAAAATGGTTTTTCAGCGTTTGTCTTTAAGATTCAGGCAAATATGAACAAAAATCACCGTGACAGAATTGCATTTATGAGAATCTGTTCCGGTAAATTCGAAGCGAACATGGAAGTAAAACATGTACAGAGTAAGAAAAAGATGAGGCTTTCCCAGCCACAGCAGATCATGGCACAGGAACGTAAGATCGTAGAAGAGGCGTATGCAGGAGATATCATCGGAGTATTTGACCCGGGAATCTTCTCTATCGGAGACACTGTCTGCCTTCCAAAAGATGACTTTGAATACGAAGGAATCCCAACATTCGCACCAGAACATTTTGCAAGAGTCATCCAGTTAGATTCTATGAAGCGTAAGCAGTTTGTGAAGGGTGTAGAACAGATCGCACAGGAAGGTGCTATCCAGATCTTCCAGGAACATGAAGCAGGATTTGCAGAGATCATCGTCGGAGTTGTAGGAACACTTCAGTTTGATGTCTTAAAATACCGTCTGGAAAATGAATACAACTGCGAGATCCGTTTAGAACCATTGCCATATCAGGCAATCCGCTGGATCAAAGACCGCAACACGGATATGAACAAATTACGTGGTGTATCTGAAGTTAAGAAAGTCAAAGATATGCGAGGAAATCCACTGTTGTTATTTAAGAATGAATGGGGAATCCAGTTTGTACTTGATCGTAATGAGGGATTAGAGTTAGTTGAGTTCAGCAAAGAATAGTATAAATTATATTTCTTTTTGATAAGAAAAAGCATTGTAACTTGAGAATAAAGGTGGTATATTATATTAGTATATTTCTTAAGTTATCAAAAATAATATAAATATCAGACTTAGAAAAGAGATTGTTATGGCGTTGATAGATATTCATACACATATATTATATGGAGTTGATGATGGAGCAAAGGACATCAATGATTCAATGGGATTGTTGGATGAAGAACGGGAACAAGGCGTGGATCAGGTAATACTGACTCCGCATTACGGTCCGAAGTTTGGACATCCAGATACAGAAGTATTAAGAGAGAAGTTTGAGGCGATCAGAGAGAAGGCACACAAGTATTATCCAGAGATTCAGCTATACCTTGGGAGCGAATTATATTATCAGCAAGGGACAGTTTCAGATCTGAAACAAGGGAAAGCATTGACGATGAATGGGACCCGTTATGTTTTAGTGGAGTTTGCGACATCAGATGCCTATTCGCATATATATCGCGCGGTTCAGGATTTTGTATATGCAGGATATATTCCGATCCTTGCGCATGTAGAGCGATACAAAGCAGTTTTCGGACATGTAGACAAGATTGTCGAACTGATCGAAACAGGTGCATATATTCAGATAAATGCGGAAAGCCTGATCGGAGGAATTTTTGATAAACGAGCATCTTTTTGTAAGAAGATTATGAAAGAAGGACTGGTTCATTTCCTTGGAACGGATTGTCACGATTTTCGGACAAGAAGACCAAATATGAAATCGGCAGCAGAAGTTGTACGGAAGAAGCATGCGGACCAGATTCTTTATGAGAATCCAAGGAGAATGCTTGAGGGGAAAAGTATTTAATTAAAGAAGGGATAAAAACATCTATGTACGAATTAGAGAATGATGATGAGATCGAGATTGATTTAAGGGAATTGTTTTTGGCATTGAAGAAGAAGATCGTTTGGATTTTGTTGACAGCAATCGTCTTTGCAGGTGCATCAGGATTGATCACGAAGTTTGCGATGACACCGATCTATTCTTCTACAGCACAGCTTTATGTTGTATCCAAAGGTGGACTTTCACAGCTTACAGATCTTACAATGGGGAGTCAGTTAACACAGGATTATATGGTAATTGTTAAGACAAGGCCAGTCCTTGAACAGGTGATCGCAGATCTGAAGCTTGATATGGATTATAAAGAATTAGAGAAGAAGATAACGGTAGAGAATCCATCTGATACACGTATCATGCAGATCACGATAACAGATAAGGATGCAGCACTTGCACAGAGCATCACACAGGATCTTGCAGAAGTAACAGCGAAGACAGTTGCAGAGAAGATGGATGTGAAATCACCAACGATCATCGAAAAGGCATATAAGGCAGATAAACCAGACAGCCCAAGTCTTAAGAAGAACGTATTGATCGGAGCAGTTCTTGGATTTATATTGATGGCAGCAGCCATTGTGATCCAGTATCTGATGAACGATACGATCCTGAAAGAAGAAGATATTGAGAAATATCTTGGAATTAATACTTTAGCGCAATTACCTTTGGTAAAGGGAACTACAAAGCGAACAAAGAAAGTAAAGAGGGCGAGGGAATAAGATGAAGAAATTAGTAATGGATCTTCCAGAGATCAATGATTATCGTATGGTAGAAGGACTAAACCAGCTAAAGACGAACTTAGCCTTCTGCGGAAAAGATATTAAAGTGATCACAATGACAAGCAGTGTTCCGAATGAAGGAAAGAGTTCTGTTTCTCTGAGCCTTTCAAGAACACTTGCAGAAAGTGGAAAGAAGATACTGATGGTGGATGCTGATTTAAGAAAATCAGTAATGGCAGCCAGATATCATATACAGGGAATCGATAAAGGATTAAGCCATTATCTGACAGGACAGGCAGAAGTGGAGGATATCATCTACGAGACAGAAGTTGAGGGACTTTGTATTACAGTAGCTGGTCCTCTGTCACCAGATCCAACAAGCATTTTGGATTCTGAGCAGTTTGAACAATTCATTGAGAATGTTAGGGATATGTTTGATTATGTGATCATTGATGCACCACCGCTAGGTGTTGTCATTGATGCTGTAATCATTGGTAAATATACAGATGGAGCAGTCATCGTGATCGAGCAGGGAATGATCAAACGTAAGATCGTTCAAGATGTCATCAAGCAGTTGAAGAGGGGCGAGGTTCGTATCCTTGGGGCTGTATTAAATAAAGTTGATGAGCGTATCGGTGCTTATGGTAATTATGAGTATAAATATTCATATTACGGTGAGTCAGATACGGAAAAAAATCACCCAAATACTTAATAAGGAGGAATGTAAGTATGAGTAACAAAATCATCAAGAAAGCAGCAGCTTGTGGATTATCCGCAGTTATGGCTTTCGGACTTGTCGCAGTAACAGAAGCACCAAAAACAGCTAATGTTAGTGCAGCAACAAAAAAGGTAAAGAAATTATCTTTTAAGAAGAAAGGGTATGTGATCAGTGCATCAGGACACTGGATGAATGCAAAGACACGCCTGAAATTCTCACCAAAAAGTGCTAAAACTTATAAGTTAAAGTACAAAACAAGCAACAAAAAGATTGCTACTATTTCTAAGAATGGTATCATCCGTGCAAAGAAAAAAGGTACAGTAACAATCACAGCAATTGCTAAAAACAATAAAAAAGCAAAGGCTACAACAAAGGTTACAGTTGGTAAAGTTGTTAAAACTTTAAAATTCAAAGAGGGAAAAAAGAAAACAGTAACAGCTGGAAAGAAATTCACTCTTCACCCAACTTACTCACCAAAGAAAGCTTCTACAAAAGCTGTAACATTCAAATCTAGCAACAAGAAAGTAGCTACAGTAACTTCTAAAGGTAAAGTAACTGCAAAGAAAGCTGGTAAAGTAACAATTACAGCAACATGTAAAGATGCAAAAGGTAAGAAAGCTAAATTTACAGTAACAGTAAAAGCAGCTCCAGCACCTGCAAAAGTTGTAACACCTGAAACTGTAAAACCAGTTGTAAAAGATAACACAGCTGAATATACAGGATTAGTTGCTAATGCTGACAAATACGTTTTAACTCGTGGAAAACAGAAAGTTGAGATCTCTGCAGCACAGGTTAAAGAAGCATTAGGATATATTGCTAATCCAGCAGCTGGATTCAAAGCATGGGAAAGCAAAGAAAACTTTACATTAGGTGTATTATCAGCTACTGGTAAAGGTGCTACAAAGACAGCTACGATCAAAGGTACATCTAACTATGATGGAAAATACACAGCAACAGTTACAAAAGTATCTGATACAGAATACGCTGTTGTAGCAAAATCTGAAAAAGGTCAGAACCACAACATCAAAGTTACAGTAGCAAAAGACGGTACAGTAACAGCTACAAGTGCTAAATACGTTGTAACAAGCGACAAAAACGCTACAAACATCGTAGTAAAAGATGCAGCTGGAAAAGTTATTGCTTCAGCAACAGCAAAAGATGGTAAATACACAGTAAAATTACCAGCAGACAAAGCAAAAGATTTAACAATTACACAGTATGTAGCAAAATAATCAATTGCTGAGTGATAAAGGAATCTTGGAGGAGCTTTCCTCCAGGATTCTTTTTCTATAAAAGAATTTTCTATTTAAGAAGGATCAGGAACATGAAGAAAAAGATAATGACGATGCTGATGTTGCTTGCAGTTTCCTGCATGATCATGCCAACAAATGCGAAAGCTGCCAAAAAAGCATATATCAAAACAGCAACAGGAAGCAAGGCAACGGTTTTTGTTGGAAAAACTTTAAAATTAAATGCAAAAACAGTTGGGAAAAAGAAAAAGATCACATATAAGACATCCAAAAAATCTGTAGCGACAGTAAATAAAAAGGGTGTGATCAAAGGAAAGAAATACGGAACTGCCAAGATCACAATGAAAGCTTCTGGAGTGAAAACAAAGAAGATCACTGTATATGTAAGAAAAGCAGCGGCAGGGATCAAACTTTCATCTGCACAGACGATCAATTTCTACAAGACAGGAAACACTGCCCAGATCAAAGCAACAGCTTTACCTGGAGGAAAACAGATGGCATCAAAAACTCTGACTTATAAGAGCAGTAATCCACAGGTAGCAGTGGTTAACAGCAAAGGAAAAGTGACAGCTAAAAAAGGCGGATACAGCAGAATTCAGATTTCTACCACTGCAAGATCAGGAAAGATCTGCACAAAAGATGTTGATGTTTTTGTATATGATGGATTTGATGATGTATGCAGTGAAACATCTGGAAGCAAGACAACATTTACATTTAATCCAAACTGGAGATCCGTCACAATCTATTTTACAAGTCAAACAGGAAAACAATATTCTTATAAAGTGGATAGCATCAAAACAGAATTTAATATGCTGGCGAATGTCAAAGGATTTGCAGACGAACGTAATGGTGTAGCAGTGAGCAAAGACAGTGCGAGAAAGGCGAACATCATTAATTTCAAGATCATTGAAACTGGCGAAGATTATGATGTATTAGCGGATGCCCAGAGATATCAGCTGACATTTTATAAAGCGTTGAATAACAAAGTGACATTCAATGTAGAAAAATAAAAAGATAAGAAAAATACTTGACAATAAAAATGAAAACATGATATAATATCAAAAGTTGTGAAGAACAACAGAAACAACAAAGAAGAGTATCCACTCTCACCTTAGCACATATGATAGATTAGGAAGTGACTTGGGTTAATATTTAAGAATATGATATTTCGTGATCATGCTTGAATTTTATGTGGATAGTCTTATAACTATCCACTTTTTTAATTATCATGGAGGTGTAATTATTAGCGATTTAATGATTAACGGACAGATCAGAGATAAAGAAGTACGTCTGATCGCGAATGATGGCGAACAGCTTGGAGTTATGTCCGCAAGGGAAGCACAGAAGTTAGCAGATGAAGCAGGATTAGATCTTGTCAAGATCTCACCAAAGGCAAAACCACCGGTTTGTAAGATTATCGATTACGGTAAGTACAAATACGAGCAGACAAGAAAAGAAAAGCTGGCAAAGAAGAAACAGAAAGTCATCGATGTGAAAGAAGTCCGCATGTCACCAAACATTGACACAAACGACTTAAACACAAAGATTAATCATGCAAAGAAATTCCTTGCAAAAGGTGCGAGAGTGAAAGTCACACTTCGATTCAGAGGAAGAGAACTTGCTCATGTGAATGCAAGTAAGTATATCTTAGATGATTTTGCGAAAGCATTAGAAGATGTAGCCACCATCGATAAGAAACCAAAGTTTGAAGGAAGAAGCATGACAATGTTTTTAGCTCCAAAGAACAACTAGGAGTTTAAGATATTCAAATATGAGTAGATACAAGCAGGATTAAGGAGGAAATAACCATGCCAAAAATGAAGACATGTAGAGCAGCTGCAAAAAGATTTAAAAAGACAGGAACAGGAAAATTAAAAAGAAATAAGGCATACAAAAGCCATATCTTAACAAAGAAATCTCCTAAGAGAAAGAGAAATTTAAGAAAAGCTGCAATGACAGATGCAACAAATGAAAAGAACATGAAGAAGATTTTACCATATCTGTAAGATGGATCGTTAAGGAGGAAATGTAAGCAATGGCAAGAATCAAAGGCGGAATGAACGCAAAGAAAAAACACAATAGAGTATTAAAACTGGCTAAAGGATATAGAGGAGCTAGATCTAAACAGTATAGAGTAGCAAAACAGTCTGTTATGAGAGCTTTAACAAGTTCTTACGCAGGAAGAAAACAGAGAAAACGTCAGTTCAGACAGTTATGGATCGCACGTATCAACGCTGCTACAAGAATGAACGGACTTTCTTACAGCAAATTCATGCACGGATTAAAATTAGCTGGTGTTGACATCAACAGAAAAATGTTATCTGAGATGGCAATCAGCGAACCAGAAGCATTCAAAGCTTTAGTTGACGTAGCAAAAGAAAAATTAGCTTAATCAATAGAATTAACATTGTAAAAACATCTTGACTTTAAAGCGGTGGTTATCAGTCTCAATAGACAGATGGCCATCGTATTTTTTACATATGGCAGTGACTGATTTAAGACCTGTACCGACGCAGTTTTTGCGGCGAGAGGATAAGAAGAAGCCACTGTCTGTTTTTTTGATCTCATGCTCATAAGGGTTCTCGATGAGCAGAACAAAAGCACCAGGAGATGTCTGTCTGGCTTTGAGATGGATGAATTTCTCATACTTCTGTAATGTCTTACATTCAAGGTAAGCATTTTCTAAAAGATTTCCAAGAACAATACAAAAATCAACGGAAGAGATTGGAGAGAGCGTTGGAAAATCAACGGCAAATTTTGTTTTGATCTTATCTTGTGCACATAAAAGATCATAATGCGATAAAATGGCATTTACAGCGGGCTGACGGCAGTAGATCTTAGTCTGTAAAGAAATAGATGATTCATATTGGGACAGATACTCCTTTAATTCTTCATAATTTCCTTGATTTAACAATCCAGAGATAACAGTGATCTGATGACGAAAATCATGGCGGATTTCTCTTGTCTCCTGTACATGTTGGGAAAGCTGGGAGTATTCTTTTGCCTGAATCTCCAGAATCTTTTGTTCTTCCAATATGTACTGATTTTCTACATAACTGTGGATGATAGTATAAAATAAGACATATAAAAGAAATACAAAGACCAGTAAAGTGAGCATCATGGAAAAGTAAACATGTAGATCATGATAGGTATAAATATCATAATAATTGTGTGGAATATAAGTAAAAACGAGAAAAGTAAAACAGCATGGGAAAATACACGCAATCCGCCAGACAAAGGCATTGTGGAAATTCGTAACCATCCAGCCGAGATATTTTCTGGCAGGTTTATATAAGATGATATCGGCGAAAACCAGAAAGATCAGTTGTGCGATCATGGATTCTGGATAAAATTCTGTACTTTGTCCATGTGGATGAAAGATGACACCGAATGCATGATAGATAACATAAGAAAGAGAACCAAGACAACATGCAGTCAGCATAACAAAGAGAGATGCAGGAAGCATCAGGTTCGTTTCTTTTTGAAATAGATAAAAGAACACAGGTACAGCAAGGAATATAAGAATATTGCCCAGATCCTGTTGAAAGATCATATACGGAATGATCAACAGAACAAAATAGCATATAAAAACAAGGCTGATCTTGATCAGCAGATGGCGGATCGGAGTCTTTAGATGATCGATTACTGGAAACAGGCAAAAAACTGCCAGTGGAATGATGATTGTAAATGTACATAAATATGTAAAAATATCATAAAAAGTCATAAAAGATCATGCCTCCTCAAGTTTCAAAAACTGGTATTTGATATATTGCTCTCGGATTTGCTTGCGTCCTTTCGTTTTGATCGGAAAACACTTTGAATCTGTCATTTCGAAGTAATCGGATTCCATCGTCTTAATATAGTCCATATTCAACATGATTCCACGGTTGCACTGAAGAAATCTTGAATCATCCAGATGATCTGTGACAGAATAAAAAGGAAGCCGGAAAGCATGTGTTCCATTCGTTGTATGAATGATCACCTCATGATTATTTGAGTAAATATATTGAATCTTTGATAATGGAAAATGAACATCAAAAGAACGATATTCAAAAGATAATTCAGCTTCCTGCTCAGGAAGAAGCGCTAAAGCATCATCAAGTACATGAAAGATCTGTGTGGATTCAAAAGGCTTTAAAATATAATCAAAAAAATGAAAAGGGGCAGCTTCAAAAATGTATTCTTTACTTGTTGTTAAGAATACGATCATCACTTTGGAATCCATCTGACGGATCTTGCGTACAATATCGATCCCGTTCAGTTCATTTAGATAAATATCCATAAAGATCAGATCAAAATCTCCAGGGACATAGGTATTCAAAAAAGAATTACCATCACTATAAGAAGAAATATCAAGGGAGATGTTTCTTTCATGTTCATAAGTACGAAGAGTGTTGAAAATGAGCTCCTGTTCTAATTTATTATCATCAACGATTGCTAACTTCATATTAGTACTCCTTGTTGTAGGGAAATTGGGGTTTCTTTAAGTATAACTTGCAAATGAATGGAAAGCAAGAAATGGGAACTATAATTTTTGTAAACAATAGGATGTGTGTGGAATGCATTTCATTTTATACAAAAATGTGTCATAATGTAAGAAAAAGAACTGGCAAGAAGGAGATCGATAATATGAATAAAATATATGATAAAGTAAAGGAATGTTATAAACAAGTAAATGAAATGACAGAGTTTAAACCACAGATCGCATTGGTCTTAGGTTCCGGTCTTGGAGATTATGCGGAGAAGATCAAGATTGAGACTGTGATCGATTACCATGAGATCAAAGGATTTCCAGTTTCTACAGTACAGGGACATAAAGGAAGATTTGTACTTGGTTACGTAGAAGATATTCCAGTAATGATCATGGAAGGACGAGTTCACTATTATGAAGGATATTCCATGAGTGATGTTGTACTGCCGATTCGACTGATGAAGATGATGGGAGCAGAGATCTTGTTTTTGACAAATGCATCCGGTGGGATTCATCGTGGATTTGAAGCGGGTGACTTTATGATGATCACGGATCAGATCGCAAGTTTTGTACCATCTCCATTAATGGGGCCGAATATCGAAGAATTTGGAGAAAGATTTCCGGATATGAGTCATATTTATGATGAAGAATTACAAGGAGTGATCAGAAAAAGTGCAGATCATCTGCAGATCGACCTCAAAGAAGGAACCTACATCCAGCTTCCAGGTCCTAATTTTGAATCTCCGGCAGAAATCAGGATGTGTAAAGCCATCGGTGCAGATGCGGTTGGAATGAGTACTGCCTGTGAGGCGATTGCGGCAAATCATATGGGAATGAAGATCTGTGGAATTTCGTGTATTGCGAATCCTGCTGCCGGAATCAGTAAGAAACCACTGGCACACGAAGAAGTTCAGCAAAGTGCAGATCGTGCAGCTCCAAAATTCCAGAAGCTAGTAACAGAATGCATCTGTAGAATGGGGAAAAGTCTGAAGAAATAAGAGGTGATCAAATGATAAGAATCTACCATGCAAGAATTTTAACCATGCAGGAAGATCAAGAGATCTTTGATGGAGAGATTTGGATCTCAGATCATAAAATACAGTATGTCGGACCGGAGAATAAGAAAGAAGCGGCAAAGATCACATGGGAGAGACAGATTGATGCAAAAGGCAATCTGATCATGCCTGGATTTAAGAATGCTCATACACATTCCGCGATGACATTTTTAAGATCTCATGCAGATGATATGCCGCTGCTTTCTTGGTTAAATGATCAGGTGTTCCCATATGAAGCCAAGTTAACACCGGATGATATCTATCATTTATCCAAACTTGCCATCATGGAATATTTAACAAGCGGGATCACCGCCAATGCGGATATGTATCTGACACCAGATACGATGATCCAGGCATCTGAGGATTGTGGTTTTCGGACGATTGTTATTGGAGCAGTGAATGATTTTACCCAGTCTGTGAAAGAAGTAGAGAATTGGTATGAGAAGTACCATAAAGAAGATGGACTTACCAGTTATGAACTGGGGTTCCATGCAGAATATACAACCAAGAGAGAAATCTTAGAAGGCATCTCAGAGCTTTCTAAGAAGTACCATGCACCTATCTATACCCACAACTCAGAAAGTGCCTCAGAAGTGGTACAGTGCGTTGAGAGAACAGGTATGACACCAACGGTATATATGGAACAGCTAGGGCTGTTTGAATATGGAGGAGGGTTGTACCACTGTGTTCATATGAGCGAAGAAGATCTTGATGTCGTAAAGAGACATCAGATTTCTGTGATCACCAACCCAGCCTCGAATCTAAAATTAGCAAGCGGGATCGCTCCGATCGAGGAGATGTTAAAACGAAATATTGATTTGGCGATCGGAACGGATGGACCTGCAAGCAATAACTGTCTTGATATGTTTCGCGAGATGTTTCTTGTCACAGCACTTGCCAAATACCGGGAAAATGATGCGAGTGCAGTTGATGCAGCAGAGGTATTAAAGATGGCAACAACAGGCGGTGCAAAAGCAATGAATCTTTCAGACTGTGATGTGTTAGTCAAAGGAAAGCAGGCAGATCTTATAATGATCGACCTGCATCAGCCAAATATGCAGCCAATCCACAATATCAGAAAGAATCTGGTATACAGTGGAAGTAAGCAGAATGTCAAGATGACAATGGTCGCAGGAAAGATTCTGTATGAAGATGGCGAATTCTTTATTGGAACAGATGCGGCTCACATTTATGAAAAAGCGAATGAGATCACGCAGAGGATCATGAGCGAGATCTGAATTTAATCAATACAATCTTCTGCATGCTTTAGTGCAGAAGCATAGTGTTAAGAAATAAAAAGATGAAATGTTTTCAAGAATATACAAACAAATCATCATATCAAAAAAAGGAAGCCTAAATCTCAGGCTTCCTTTTTCAATGGAAATGGGTGATATTTCTTTTCCCATTTTTTCAAAAGATGTTTGATCTTATATTTTCTATAAGTTTGTATGATCACAAAAACAGATAGAACAAAAAGAACAGGTGCTAAAATAAATTTCATGAATAGATGCATAAAAACCTCCTATTTATAAATGATAACAATAAATTAGTTGGTTTTATCATAACAGAAATAAGGCCAGCGGTCCATTACAATAGAAACTATTGCCACAGGCGGTTATTTGAAAAAATGATTCATAATAAAATCAGAGTATATAAGGAGTGTGGAGAGCTATGAAGCCCATTAATTATAAAGCTCTGGGAGCGAAAATTAAAGAATATCGTAAAAAAGAAAATATAACACAGGAACAACTTGCCGAGATGGCAGATATTTCATTAAGTCATATGTCAAATGTGGAGACGGCTTCAGTAAGCGTTTCACTGCCAGCACTTAAGTTGATCGCAGATGCACTAGGTGTTACCATAGATGAACTGTTGGTGGACAGTTACAGCAAGAAACAGAAAAAATATTTTTACAGCAAGAAGATGGATCTGATCATGGAACAATGTGAGACGGTAGAGCAGGAGATTATTGTGAATACTGTATCAACCTTAGCAGATAATTTATTAAAGAGTCGAAAGAAAAAAGGAGTCTGAGGACTCCTTTTTGTAGTTATTGTATGAAATAAAAAAACCGAAGTCACAAACTTCGGTATGCCGATGGCGAGATTCGAACTCGCACGAACGTAAGCTCACTGCGACCTGAACACAGCGCGTCTGCCAATTCCGCCACATCGGCTTAAGTGCAGTTGAGGGGACTTGAACCCCTACCCAGTTAACCCGGACTAGATCCTTAGTCTAGCGCGTATGCCAATTCCGCCACAACTGCGCAACACCGTTATGATATCACTATATGGAACTTGTGTCAATAAAAAAACGAAAAAAAGTTCAAAAAAATTAAATTAAGTATCAAAATATGGATTTTACAGCATATTTTCGGTATAATCTGCAACAGAATGACACACAAAAAAGAAGAAAAATTTTTAATCGGAGGGAAAATTATGCTGATTGGTTCTCATGTAGGGATGAAAGGAAAGGACATGTTTCTAGGATCTGTCAAAGAAGCATTATCTTATGGAGCGAATACTTTTATGGTGTACACTGGTGCACCACAGAATACAAGAAGAAAAAAGATTGAGGAATTAAGAATTGAAGATGGAACGAAATTAATGAAAGAACATGGAATGGAAACGTTTGTTGTTCATGCACCATATATCATCAATCTTGCGAATACGACGAAACCTGAGACGTTTGAGTTAGCAGTGGAATTCTTAGAAGTTGAAGTAGAACGTACCAAAGCTATGGGAAGTCATACGTTGGTCCTGCATCCAGGTTCTCATGTTGGAGCTGGTGTTGACAAAGGAATTGATCGTATCATCGAAGGATTAAATCAGGTCATGTATCAGGATATGCCGGTTCATATCGCACTGGAGACAATGGCAGGAAAAGGAAGCGAGATCGGGCGTGAGTTTGAAGAACTAAAAAGAATCTATGATGGTGTAAAATATCCAGAGAAATTAAGAGTCTGCTTCGATACTTGTCATGTGAGCGACAGCGGCTTAGATCTGTCTGGAGAAGGATTTGAAAATGTCATTGACCAGTTTGATAAGACGATCGGCAAAGACCAGATCGCAGTCTTTCATATCAATGACAGTAAGAATGTGATCGGTGCAGGAAAAGACCGTCATGAAAATCTTGGATTTGGAACGATCGGATTTGAGACGTTAAACCACATCGTACATCACAAAGACTTCGAACAGGTACCTAAGATTTTAGAAACACCATACATTAAAGCGGAAGACAGCAAGAAATCCTATCCGCCATACAAATATGAGATTGAGATGTTAAAACAGGAACAGTTTGATCCGCAGATGAAGGAAAAGATTTTGGAGGATAACCAGAAATGAAAGTAACATTTATTGAACATAGTGGTTTTATGGTTGAGATGGAACAAAATGTTCTGCTGTTTGATTACTATCAGGGAGAAATCCCGTCATTTGACGGCAGTAAGACTCTCTATGTCTTTGCATCACACAGCCATGCCGATCATTATGATCCAGCAATCTGGAAACTAAAAGAACAGTATAAAGATATTCATTATATTCTTTCTGATGATATCAAAGATAACGAAGATGCAGTCGTTATGAAAGCACATGAAAAAAAGGAAGTTGCTGGAATCGAAATAGAAACTTTAAGATCAAATGACATGGGAGTAGCATTTCTTGTGAAAGTGGAAGGAAAGACAATCTACCATGCAGGGGATCTTAACTGGTGGCATTGGAATGGAGAACCAGAGGAAGATAATGAATATTACAAGAAGACCTTTCAGGATGAGATGAAATATCTGGAAGGAAAGAAGATCGATCTTGCATTTATGCTCCTTGATCCAAGACAGGAAGATAAGTATTGCTGGGGAATGAATTATTTCTTAGAACATACGGACAGTAAAGTTGTATTCCCAATGCATTGCTTTGAGCATTACAAGATCAACCATCATTATTTAAACTGTGAAGATGGGCGCAGATGGAAGAATATCGTCAGAGATATCACAGGTGCAGGTCAGGTATTTGAAATCTGATTCCACTGACGTATCAGCCGTTCTAATGAATAAGAAGCATTCGCAGGGCTTGTGGAAGGCAGTTTCACAGCTTCAAATCCAGTCACTTTTTCACAATATTTATGATAAAGTTTATAAGCAGTCCCACCGTTGGTATAAATCTGGCGAATTGGGGCTGTTTTTAAAATGAATGAAAAATCATTTGGCACTGCATTTTTAATACTGCTGTCGCTGGAACCTTCAATATCGCAGGAAGCGATCACATCCCAGATGGCAATGTTGTGTCTTAATAAAAACTCTTTTTTCTCCTCGATCGTTTCAGGCAGAGTATCCTCAAAGACTGCAGCAAGAACCTTCCAGAAACGGTTTTGCTTATGATGATAAAAAAACTGTCCCTCTCTAGACTTTACAGAAGGAAAAGAACCAAGGATCAGGATCTTTGATCGGTCATCATATACGGGAGGGATTTCATGAATCACATGAGTCATTTCAAAATTTCCTTTCTTATCGTATTTTTCTACAAATTTCAACTTCTATTTTATCAGATGATGCAGACAGAAGAAAGTTTTCGTCAGAAACTGTAAAAACTTGCAGGGCGTTACCGTCATGGTATGACAAAATATTTTTTAGAAATTTTCTATAATTGCATTATGTATTTCATCGAAATGTTTTTGGAACAATGGATCATGATCGCGTTCCAGCTAAAATTACTGGAATGGATCATACATAAAAAGATGAAATTTTATAAAATATTTGCCGCATCCATCTTTGGAAGTTTTTCAGGATGTCTTATACTTCAGCTTTATGACGAAGATCATGGACTGAAATTGGGATTGATGATCATTTCCATTGTTATGACGGTAAAGATATCTTGTGCATTTCCAATGAAAAAAGCATGGAAATACAGCGTGTATCTTCTGGTGTTGAGTTTATTTACTGGTGGAATCTTTACAATGATAAAAAGCCAGATCATTCTGCCGTGGCTGATCCTTGCGACAGCCAGCTGCATGCTTGTAAGGTATTTGTATGTATCAGCCGTAAAAGATATGAATCACGACAAAGAATCTTTTTATCAAGTGGAATTTAAGATCCTGCATAAGAAATTAGAGGTTTGTGCATTCTTGGATACAGGAAATTTCTTATATGAACCAGTCAGTCAAATGCCAGTATGTATTCTGGAAGAAGAAACATTTTTGAAGTATTTTCATGAGCCGTTGTTCAAGATGATAGAAAAGCAGGAAGCAGAGGGCATCCGCATGATTCCATATCAAAGTGTTGGAAGGGAACATGGGATGATGCCGGCAGTGATGGCAAATGATATGAAAATCACGAAAGAGGACCGGATAATAGAACACAAAAAGGCAGTGATCGCCATATCCAAAGTATCCCTTTCCAAATGGGGAGCTTACGAAATGTTACTACATCCGGATCTGATCAAAAATGGGAGGTAATGATTGTGTTAAAGTTGAGCTTGGTAAGTGGAAGAAGGACATTTTTTGGAAGAGGAAATGAGATTCATTATATTGGGGGAACGGAGATACTTCCAGCACCGCTTGATACAGCGGAGGAGCAGAAAATGATCCATATGTTAGGAACTGTCAATGAAGAAACGGCAAGAAGCATGCTGATCGAGAGAAATCTACGATTGGTTGTATACATAGCAAAGAAATTTGACAACACGGGAATCGGTGTGGAAGATCTGATTTCGATTGGTACGATCGGTCTGATCAAAGCGATCAATACATTTAACCCGGCAAAGAAGATCAAACTTGCGACTTATGCATCCAGATGTATCGAAAATGAAATTTTGATGTATTTAAGAAGAAATAACAAGACAAAAATGGAAGTTTCCATCGATGAGCCATTAAATGTAGACTGGGATGGAAATGAATTATTATTATCCGATATCCTTGGAACCGATGAAGATATCATTTACAAGGACTTAGAACATGAAGTAGATAAGAAACTTCTGACAAGAGCCATGACGATCCTTACGGACCGCGAGAAAATGATCATTGAATTAAGGTTTGGGATCAATCAAAAAGAAGGAAAAGAAAAAACACAGAAAGAAGTCGCTGATATGCTTGGAATTTCACAATCTTACATATCAAGACTGGAGAAAAAGATCATCAAACGCCTGAAAAGAGAGATGATCAAGATGGGATGTGTATAAATTTACAGAAAAATTAAGAAAATGTTCACTTTCTGCCGAAAAAAATATGATATGATAAATGTGGAAGAAAAAATAAGGAAACGATCATACTTAGGAGGCAGAGATGAAAATGAAGAGAAGTGAAAAACTAGGAATGTTTACTGGATTGGTTGTTGGGGTACTCTTATTGCTGATCAGCGTGTTTATGATATTTCAGACAACATGCAAAGTCTGGGGTGCAGAGAAACCAGCCAATGCAACACAGCAGGGAATTGATGTAAGTTCGCATCAGGGCAAGATCGATTGGGAACAGGTAAAGAACAGTGCTTTGGCAGATTATGCGATCATCCGATGTGGATATGGTGTAAATCAAACAGATAAAGATGATAAGTATTGGGACTACAATTCCAGTGAATGTGAGAGACTGGGGATCCCTTATGGAACTTACCTGTATTCTGGAGCTGATACAACAGCGAAAGCAAAAAGCGAAGCAGAACATGTTGTCAGACTTTTACAGGGAAAGAATTTAACATATCCGATTTATTATGATATGGAAGCTGATATGTTAAATCAGTTAAGCAGCACACAGATCGGAAATATTGCAAAAACATTTTTGAATACGATGGAATCTTATGGATATAAAAATGTCGCAGTTTACAGTAACAAATACTTATTTGAAACGAAACTGACAGCATCTGTATTTTCTGATTACCCAAAATGGATTGCACAACATAGTAACAAATGTACATATCAGGGAAGTTATCATATGTGGCAGTATTCAACACAAGGTGTGATCCCTGGAATTTCAGAAAAAGTTGATTTAAATTATAAGATCGGAAACTGGACTTATGCAGGATACAGTTCAGCAAAGAAAACAGTTGTTGTTAAACCCAAAGCAACAACGATCAAGAGCTTAAGGAAGAGTGGAAAGAAAGCGGTCAAGATCACATATAAGAAGGTTTCAGGAGTCAGTGGATACCAGATCTATATGTCCACAAAGAAGAAATCAGGATATAAAAAGATCGCAACACTTTCCTCTAAGAAATCATCTTATACCAAAGGAAAACTAAAAAAAGGAAAGAAATATTATTTTAAGGTCCGCACAATGAAAAAAGTATCCGGCAAGTACAGATACAGCAGTTTTTCCAAAGTAAGATCGATCAAACGATAAAAAATATCAATGCGGCATCGAAAGCATGAGAATAAGCTTTCGGTGCCGTATTTTTATGCAAAAATCAAACCGACCCCCTTTTCAATCTGTTCCATTTGTAGTAGCATAAAGGATATCAATGAATAGAAAAAAGGAGATTTTGTTAAAGGTTTATGAATAATAAATATACGATCATCAAACAAGAATCTATTGAAGAATTAAATGGAACAGGATATATTTTAAAGCATGATAAGACGGGAGCCAGAGTGGTTGTGATCTCCAATGAAGATGATAACAAGGTATTCCAGATCGGATTCCGTACACCACCAAAAGATGATACAGGAGTTCCTCATATCTTAGAGCATTCTGTACTTTGCGGATCAAGAGAGTTCCCAATGAAGGATCCATTTGTGGAATTGGTCAAAGGATCACTGAATACATTTTTAAATGCAATGACTTATCCAGATAAGACTGTTTATCCGGTTGCAAGCCAGAATGATAAAGATTTCTTTAACCTGGTGCATGTTTATCTGGATGCTGTATTTTATCCCAATATCTATAAGAAGCCAGAGATCCTAAAGCAGGAAGGATGGCATTATGATCTGTTAAACGAAGATGCTCCTCTGACGTATAATGGAGTTGTGTTTAACGAGATGAAAGGAGTATTTTCATCTCCAGACCAGCAGCTTGCACGTATCATTCAGAAGTCTTTATTGGAAGACACACCATATGGATTTGAATCAGGCGGAGATCCAAAGGCAATCCCAGATTTAACTTATGAGATGTTCCTTGATTTCCACAAGACTTATTACCATCCATCCAACAGCTATATTTATCTGTATGGAGATATGGATGTTGATGAATACCTGACATTTATCGATGAACATTATTTAAAAGATTTCGATAAGAAACAGATCGATTCATCATGGGAGAAACAAGAACCATTTACAGAAGTAAAACGAGTGGAAGAATATTATCCAGTCGGGGAGAATGACTCCGAAGAAGAAAAGACTTATTTATCCTACAATGCAGTGATCGGAGACAGCTTGGATGCAAAACTTTACTTAGGATTTGAAATCTTAAACAGAGTATTATTCGATGCACCTGGAGCACCAGTGAAGAAAGCTTTGATGGATGCACAGATTGGAAAAGATATTCAAAGTTCTTATGATAATGGGATCATGCAGCCAGTATTTTCTGTGATCGCACAGGAAGCAAGGGATGATCAGGAAGATGAATTTGTTAAGATTTTAGAAAAGAACTTAGCCAAGATCGCAAAAGAAGGAATTCCAAGAAGAAATCTTTTAGCAGCATTTAATTACTATGAATTCAAATACAGAGAAGCAAACTTTGGACGTTTTCCAAAGGGATTGATGTATGGACTTCAGATGTACGACAGCTGGTTATATGACGATGAGAAACCATTTATCCATATCAAGACAAATGAGATCTTCAAACAGTTAAGAGAAGAGATCGAGAATGGCTATTTTGAGAATCTGATCAAAGAATATCTGATCGATAATAACCATAAAACGATCGTGGTGATGAAGCCAAAGAAAGGCTTACAGAAGATCAAAGATCAGGAAGAAGTGGATAAATTAAAGGCTTACAAAGATTCTTTATCCGAAGAAGAAGTAAAGAAATTAGTCGAAGAGACGAAACAGTTAAAAGCATCACAGGAAGAAGCATCTACAAAAGAAGAATTAGAGAAGATTCCAGTGATCGACATTGAAGATATCAGAAAAGATGTCAAACCATTATCCAATGTGGAATCTGAACTTGGTGGTGTGAAAGTATTATGGCATCAGTATTTTACAAACAAGATCGCTTACGTCAAGCTTGCATTTGATATGAGTCATGTGCCAATGGATCTCGTGCCATATGCATCATTTTTAGCAGAGATCTTAACGATCGTTGATACAACACACTATAGTTATCAGGAATTAGGAAACGAGATCAGCATTGAGACAGGTGGCATCAGCGCAACAATGGATGTTATGCCAACGGATGTGCATGAATTTCTTCCAATGTTTATCTTAAAGACAAAATGCTTCTATTCTAATATCGAAAAAGCATTTGATCTATTAAAAGAAGTGGCATTTGAAAGCAAATTAGATCATAAGAAACGACTAAAAGAGATCATCGGACAGATTTATACAAACCTTAAGATCACATTGACAGAGACAGGACACAAGAGTGCGGCAAACCGTGCAATGTCTTATTTCTCAGAATATGCAGCATACCGTGAAGCAATTCAGGGGATCACGATGTATGAGACTGTGAAGAAATGGTATGAAGATTTCGATGAAGAATATGACAATATCGTCAATGGTTTAAAAGAAGCTGTAAAAATGATCTTTGAAAAACAAAATATGACGATCAGTTATACAGGAAAAGAAGAAGCACCTGAGTTCATGAAGGCAGAAGTGGAAAGCTTTATCGAAGGATTATATGAAGACCAGAAACAAGGTGAGAAAGTCAAAGTTACATGCACAAAGAGCAATGAAGGATTTGCAACTGCAGGTGGTGTTCAGTATGTGGCATGCGCTGGAAACTTTAAGGATGCAGGACTTGAGTATACAGGAGCGTTAAAAGTGCTTCAGATGATCTTCTCCTATGAATATCTGTGGATTCAGATCCGTGTCAAAGGTGGTGCGTATGGATGCATGTGCAGTTTCTCAGATCAGGGAGATTCTATGTTTGTGACATACCGTGATCCAAACCTTTCTGAATCTTATAAAGTATACGACGAGGCAGCAGATTATGTGGTAGATTTTGATGCAGATGATCGTGATATGAAGAAATATATCATTGGAACGATCGGAAGCATGGATATGCCAATGGAAGCTGTTGATATGGGGGCAAGAAGTTTTCATGCATATTTCTTAGACAAGACAGAAGCTGATCTTCAGAAGGTTAGAGATCAGGTATTATCCTGTACACAGGAAGATATCAGAGCGTTAGCACCGATCGTTAAAGCAGTAGTAGAAGCAGGAAACCGCTGCTGTATTGGAAATGAAGAGAAGATCGATCAGAATAAAGAATATTTTGATGAAGTAAAACATGTACTATAGAGAAAACAGGGAAAGGACAATTTATGGCAAATGAATTTAAATCCGGTTTTGTAACATTTATCGGACGACCAAACGTTGGAAAGTCAACATTAATGAACCGTCTGATCGGACAGAAGATCGCGATTACATCAAGCAAACCGCAGACAACAAGAAATCGTATCCAGACAGTGTACACCGATGAAAGAGGGCAGATCATCTTCCTTGATACACCAGGGATCAACAAGGCGAAAAATAAACTTGGAAACTATATGTTACAAGTTGCAGAACGCACATTAAATGAAGTCGATGTCGTACTTTGGTTAGTAGAACCAAGTACGTTCATCGGTGGTGGTGAAAAATATATCATTGAACAGTTATCTAAGATCAAAACACCGATCATTTTAGTCATCAACAAGATTGATACAGTAGAAGAAAAAGACATCTTAGAAGCGATTGATACATACAAAGATGTATGTGAATTTGCAGAGATCATCCCGGTATCTGCATTGAAAGGCAAGAATACGGATGATGTCATCGACAGTATTTACAAATATTTAGATGAAGGTCCAATGTACTTTGATGAAGATACGATCACAGATCAGCCAGAGAGACAAATCTGTGCGGAATTGATCCGTGAGAAAGCTCTTCGTCTGTTAAGTCAGGAGATCCCGCATGGGATCGCTGTTGTCATTGATGCGATGAAAGTCAGACGTCATGGACATATCGTGGACATCGATGCAACGATCGTATGCGAGAGAGATTCTCATAAAGGGATCATTATCGGAAAGCAGGGATCTATGCTTAAGAAGATCGGTACACAGGCAAGGATCGAGATGGAAAATCTTCTGGATATGAAAGTAAATCTTCAGTTATGGGTTAAAGTCAAGAAAGACTGGAGAGACAGCGATATGCTGCTTAAGAACTATGGATATGATAAGAAAGAAGTATAAAGATGTCACAAGAGATCAAAGTGACGGGAATGGTCTTACAGGCTGGCAATATTGGGGAGTATGATAAGCGGATCGTGCTTCTTACAAAAGAACGTGGAAGGATCTCGGCATTTGCAAGAGGTGCTAAAAAAGCAACCAGTCAGTATGCGGCAGCCTGTCAGCCATTTACGTTTGGAGAGTTTTCTTTATATGAGGGAAAAAATTCTTTTAATCTGATGTGGGCAGGGGTTGAGAATTATTTTGATACTCTGAAAAAAGACCTGGATCTCATTTATTATGCGAGTTATTTTTGTGAACTTGCATCCTACCTGACAAGGGAGAATAACGATGAGTTAGAGATCTTAAAATTACTCTATCAGACACTGCGTGCATTAGAAAAAAAGACGATTGATATTGAATTGGTCCGCTGTATTTATGAGATTAAGATCCTTGCATTATATGGAATCGGAATCGAAGCATCCAGATGTGTAAAATGTGGGAGCAGGGAAGATCTGATCTGGTTTGATGCAAGAGAAAGTGGAGTGGTATGTAACAAATGTGAACATGGGAAAGTGAAAGTAAGTCCTGCAACATTATATACACTTCAGTACATTCTTTACAGTTCGATCGAGAGGCTTTATACCTTTAAAGTCAGTGCGGATGTTTTATGGGAATTAAAAAAGATCATTCGCGAATATATGCGTTATCATGTGAATCATGAATTTAAATCTTTGTCATTTTTATAAGATCAGATTTTAACGAAAAAGAGTGAATAAAAAAAGAGCCGGTCATACGGCTCTTTTTATATCTGAGATATGTAATCTATTTGCATAAAATGCGAAGAACTTTAACAAATTTTTCTTTGTCGTCGGTAGAGAATTTTTCCAATAGACGAAGAATTTCTTTGTTCAGTACATCATCTTTTTCACCATTCTCATCTGATTCTGGACGAAGAAGATAATCAATAGATACATTCAGAAGTTTTGCGTAATAAGATAGTACACGAAGGTTCATCTTTACGCGGTCATTTTCAATGTTGCTGATGAATGCAACTGTTACATCGAGTGCATCAGCGATCTGTTCTTGAGTGTACCCTGCCTGCTTACGCAGAGTTTTCATTCTTTTACCAACATTGGTATAGTCAATTTGATACATGGTTATAAATTCCCTTTCTTCATATCTCATATAATAACATTAAGTATTATAATATAAAAAAATATAAAAAGTAATATTCATTCAGTATATTTGATATATTTTCAAGTGTGATGCTTTTGAAATATACCTTGAAAAATTACTTATTACAAGATACAATATTATAATAATACAAAAATTTGAAGAGGTAAAGGCTATTATGAAATTATCAATGGAGAAAATCGTTAACCTTGCCAAGGTACGTGGATTTGTATACAGCGGTTCAGAAATTTATGGAGGACTTGCTAATACATGGGACTATGGAAACCTTGGTGTAGAACTTAAGAACAATGTAAAGAAAGCATGGTGGAAGAAGTTTATTCAGGAAAGTCCATATAATGTAGGAATTGATGCTGCAATCTTAATGAACCCTCAGACATGGGTTGCATCAGGACATCTTGGTAACTTCTCAGATCCATTAATGGATTGTAAAGAATGTCATGAACGTTTCCGTGCAGATAAACTGATCGAAGATTATATGCAGGAACATGGAATGGAGATCGAAGGATCTGTGGATGCATGGTCCAAAGAAGAGATGGAAAGCTTCATCAATGAGCATGATGTTGTATGCCCAACTTGTGGAAAGAAGAACTTTACAGAGATCCGTCAGTTCAACCTGATGTTCAAGACATTTCAGGGTGTTACAGAAGATGCGAAGAATACAGTTTACTTACGTCCTGAGACAGCACAGGGAATTTTTGTAAACTTCAAGAATGTTCAGAGAACATCAAGAAAGAAGATCCCATTTGGAATCGGACAGATCGGTAAATCTTTCCGTAACGAGATCACACCAGGAAACTTCACATTCCGTACTCGTGAGTTCGAACAGATGGAATTAGAATTCTTCTGTGAACCAGACAAAGATTTAGAATGGTTTGAATATTGGAAGAATTACTGCATCAACTGGTTACAGACACTTGGAATCAAAGAAGATGAGATGAGAGTGCGTGACCACGAGAAAGAAGAGTTATCTCACTATTCTAAAGCAACATCCGACATTGAATTTATGTTCCCATTCGGATGGGGTGAATTATGGGGTATCGCAGACCGTACAGATTATGACTTAACTCAGCATCAGAATACATCTGGTGAAGATTTAACATATTTTGATGATGTGAACAAAGAACGTTACATCCCATATGTGATCGAACCTTCTCTTGGAGCAGACCGTGTAACACTTGCATTCTTATGCTCTGCATATGATGAAGAAGAATTAGAAGGCGGAGATACAAGAACAGTTCTTCATTTCCATCCAGCATTAGCACCTGTTAAGATCGGTATCTTACCATTATCTAAGAAATTAAGCGATGGTGCTATGAAGGTTTATGAAGAATTAGCGAAAGAATATAACTGTGAATTCGACGAACGTGGTAATATTGGTAAGCGTTATAGAAGACAGGATGAGATTGGAACACCTTACTGTGTAACATTCGATTTCGATTCTTTAGAAGATGGAGCTGTTACAGTTCGTGATCGTGACACAATGGAACAGGAACGTGTTAAGATTGAAGATCTGAAAGCATATTTTGCAGAAAAATTTGCATATTAATAAGAATGAGAATCCGGGGGAATATCAATATCTCTCCGGATTTTTTCATAGGAAATAGAATGAATGATGGAGGGCAGGATGATGAACAAAAACTATGATTTTTCTTACACACAGGACAGGGAATTATCCTGGTTGAAATTTAATGAGCGTGTTTTAAGAGAAGCAGATAAAAAAAACGTTCCTATTTTTGAACGTCTGAAATTTTTAGAGATATTTACGAACAATCTGGATGAATTTTTTATGGTCAGAGTGGGCAGCATTCATGAAATGAGTCTGATCCATGATAATCACAGAGATATCCGTTCGAATCTGACCCTAGAAGAACAGTTAGATGAGATCGCAAAACATGTCAGACCACTGTATGAATTAAGAGATAAGATCTTTGCAAAAGTATCCAGAGAACTAGCAGACAAGAAGATCAAACGCTGTCAGATCGAGGAATTAGAAAAAGAGGAAAAGAAAAAATTAAAGACATATTATGAGGCGATGATACTGCCAGTACTTTCTCCGATCGTGATCGGGAAACAGCATCCATTTCCTCATATTCCGAATAAAGTATTGCAGATCGGATTGATCTTAAAGAAGAAAGAAAAGATCTCTTTTGGGATCATTGGACTTCCAAAAGATGTGGAGCGTATGATCTTTCTATCAGGGGAAGGAAGAAGATATGTACTTTTAGAAGACATCATTTTGTATTTCTGCGATGAATTATTTGAGAATTATACGGTAGAAGAAAAGGCAGTTTTATGTATTACAAGAAGTGCTGATATCAATCCAGATGATGAGATTTATGAATCAACAGATGATTATCGTACACATATGAAGAAGATCATTAAGATGAGGGCCAGATTAAAACCAGTTCGCTTAGAAATTGAGGGCAATCGTCATAAAGAGATTAAAAAATACCTCTCAGAACGTTTAAGTATTTCAGAACAGGACATCTTTAAAAGCCAGGCGCCGTTGGATTTAAAATATGTTTACAAGTTGACAGATAAAGTGTCAAAAGAAGAGAGAAAAAATGGATGCTATCGTCCATTTGTACCAGCATTAAACAGAGATTTTATTCCAGGAGTCAGTGTGACAAAACAGATTCTTGAGGAAGATAAATTATTATCCTTTCCATTTGACAGCATGGATACATTTATTGAATTATTGAAAGAAAGTGCAAAGGATAAAGAAACTCTTTCTATCAAGATCACCATTTATCGTTTGGCAAGGCAGGCAAGGATCGTCAAATATCTATGTGAGGCAGCGGAAAATGGAAAAGAAGTTCTTGTATTGATGGAACTTAGGGCAAGATTTGATGAAGAAAATAACATCAATTATTCTGAAATCTTAGAAGAAGCTGGTTGTAAGGTTATGTATGGAATGGAAGATTACAAAGTTCATTCTAAAGTTTGTCTGATCACGAAGAAAAATAGTCGTGGAATTTATTACATCACACAGATCGGAACAGGAAATTATAATGAAAGTACATCGAAATTATATACAGATTTAAGCCTTATGACAGCATCCGAAGAAATTGGACATGATGCATCTGTTTTCTTTCACAATATGGCAACATTTAATCTTCAAGGAACGTATGAACATCTTCTTGTAGCACCATCAAGTCTTCAGGATGGGATCATAAAAAGGATCGAACGTGAAAAAATGAAAGCAGAAAGCTTTCAGCCATGTGGGATCTTTATGAAAATGAACTCTTTAACAGATCGTAAGATCATCGATGAGTTGTCGAAGGCGTCAAATGCAGGAGTTCCGATATTTCTGCTGATTCGTGGAATCTGCTGTATTCGTCCTGGAATCCCAGGGAAGACAGAGAATATCCGTGTAGAAAGCATTGTCGGAAGATTTCTGGAACATTCAAGGATTTATGCATTTGGAGTTGGAGATGATACAGAGATTTATATTTCATCTGCGGATATGATGACAAGGAATACAAGAAGAAGAGTTGAAGTCGCAGCACCGATCTATGATCCAAGGTTAAAACAAAGAATCCTGAAGATGATCGATGTGATGAAGCAGGATAACATTCAGGCACAGGTACTGCTTTCCAACGGAGAATATACAACTAAGAAAAAACGTGAAGATAATATGAATTCACAGATCCACTTTTTAAATGAAGCAAAAAGACTTGCTCCAAAAGAGAAGACACAAAAACAAAATCTTTTCTATCAGGTAAAGGGAATATTTTTTGGAAAGAAAAAATTAAGAAAAAAATAGCTCGCAATTTATCTATAAAATAGGGTATACTATATCTGACTAAAATGCCAGCATTCAAGGAGGGATAGAACCATGAGAAAAATTATTTTTAACAAAAAGTTTTTAGCCATTGTAGGAATCTGCTTATCTGTAGCAGGAGGATTTGCGATCAAACAGAAGATCACGACCAAAGCTTCTGATCACAGTTTTGAAGTCAATGGAATGAATGTCAGCATTCAGCAGTGTGAAGGAAAATCTGAGGAGATCATGGAAGAAGATTTAGATGAAACAATCTCTAATGAGGTAATGGCACTGGAAGAAAAAGGACATAATTACGAGATCGGAGATACGATCGAGACAGAAGAAGTAGCGTTTGTACCAATGACAAAAGAAATTGATGATGAGACAGCATACAATGCATTTGGGACGATCACATCAAAGAGCGGAAATAACTATGTTATTGTCGTGAAATCAGAAAAAGAACTGACACAAGATAATTTAGAAACTGTCGCTGAAGCAGTGAAAGAACAGGTAAAATAAAACATATGATCGTGGAGGCAGAGATGATTTTAATTAAGAATGCAAGAGTGATGGATCCAGAAAGCGGATTCGATCAGGTAACAGATATTTTATTAGACGGGAAGAGGATCAGACAGATCGGTAAGGTAGATGATGTCTCTGGCATTGAACAGGTCATTGATGCTTCCGGGATGATCGCAGCCCCTGGATTGATTGATGTACATGTACATTTCCGCGATCCGGGATTTACATATAAGGAAGATTTACAGACAGGTTCTGCTGCGGCAGCAGCTGGTGGATTTACGACGGTAGTATGTATGGCAAATACAAAGCCTGTCGTGGATTCTGTGGATATTTACAAAGAGATCGAAGACAGATGTGAACAACTTCCGATCAAAGTATGGCAGGCAGCAGCTGTGTCCAAAGGATTTGAAGGAAAAGAATTAACAGATATGGATGCACTCTATGAAGCAGGGGTTCGTGGATTTACAGACGATGGAATTCCACTGATGGATGAGAAGCTCGTAGAAGAAGCCATGAAGAAAGCCAAAGAATTAGATGTACCGATCAGTCTTCATGAAGAAGATCCTGCATATATTAAACAGCCAGGAGTGAACCAGGGAAAAGTCTCCGAACAGTTAAATTATGGTGGAGCTTCTTACCTGGCAGAAGCCGTGATGGTAAAGAGAGACTGTGAATTAGCAGTCAAAACAGGAGCGAAAGTCGATATTCAGCATATCAGCTCTGGTGTTGCGGTAGATTACGTGAAAGAAGCCAAAGAAAAAGGTGCGAATGTTTACGCAGAGGCGTCTCCACACCATTTCACGTTGACAGAAGAGGCCGTATTAAAATACGGAACACTGGCAAGAATGAACCCGCCACTGCGAACAGAAGAAGACCGTCAGAGGATCATCAAAGGATTACAGGAAGGTACGATCGAGATCATTGCGACAGACCACGCCCCACACTCCAAAGAAGAGAAAGACAAACCATTAGATCAGGCACCAAGTGGCATTACAGGAATCGAGACATCGCTGGCACTTGGAGTCACAGAACTTGTGGAGAAAGGATATCTTTCTATGATGCAGCTTCTGGAGAAGATGACGATTAATCCAGCAAAACTATATAATATGGAACAAGGAAGATTGCAGGAAGGGAAACCTGCGGATGTTGTCTTGTTTGATCCAGAGGAAGAATGGGAAGTCAAGGAATATAAATCCAAAGCAACGAACTCTCCATTTACAGGATGGAAATTAAAAGGAAAAGTAAAATATACGATCTGTGATGGCAAGATCATAGAATTATAATGTATACAAGAAGAAAACAAAATCTTTAAGAATTATGTAGAAGAATCTTAAGATTTTGTTTTCTTTTTTGATGCTTTTTCTTTGTATAATAAAGTTGAAAACAATAAGATAGGAGACAATAAGAGAATAAGGAGGAACAAAGATGAGAAAGTGTGGAAAAGGTACTTTACTATTGATGAGTGCTGTTATGGCAACATCGTTGTTTACAGGGTGTGGGAAGGGTAAGAGTAGTCAGGCACAGAAAAATGAAGTCTATGCAACGATCAAAAAAAGCGATCAGTCAGCATCTGCAGCACAGATCTGTGCCTGGCTTTCTTACAGGGCAAAAAATAATAGGTTGTTTCAGAATGAAGGAATAGAATTGTCGTATTGCTCAGATAACCTTGCCGTATTTTCAGACTCTGTCGGAAGTGTGATCTATGATAGAACAAAGAAGAAAGTTATTGCTGCGGTAGATCTTGACAAAATCGGATGTGATCATTTCTACAGTGAAGGAGATGAAGAAAATCCAGGACTTGAGACGGCTATAAAGGTGTCAAAAGATCAGAAATGGATGATCATTTACAATCAATTACAAGGAAAAATAAACGGAAATATTTATGCATATTCGCTCAAACGGTGTGATAACATGAAATTTGCAAAAATCACGCCATCCAAACAAATCAGTGAAAAAGACAAATTGTATCAGACGATCATCAAAGATCATAAACATACACAAAAAGAATCGGACAGCATACCTGGAAAGATTGGAGATAAGATCCGTGCAACGGATGTCTCATCAAGTAAGTATGCATATCAGTGGAAAGATTCCAAAGGAATCAGAAAACAATCGGTGTTAGTGGTAGACAAAGACGGCCTAAAACTATATACTTTATCAGGAAAAGAAAACCAGCCAGACATACAAAGTGAAATGGTAGATCTTAAAACATCCGACAAAATAAAACTTAATACCCAACTTCCAGAATACGAATATACAGGGAAAGACTTAAGGATCAAGGCAGTCTTTGATGAGACAAAAAAGAAATCTGACGAAGATAAAGAAGAAGGACTTGTTACAATCCCAATGCTGAATATTTATAAGATCGTTGAAACAAAATCCGGAGCAGAAGTTTATGCGAACTTCTGGAGTGAAACATATTATCGTTATGGAAGTCTGTTAAAGAACTACTCTGGTGGAAGTTATCCAGGGGTTATGTATCTGAAGAAAACAAAAGACGGCTATCGAGTAACCAAGACAAGATACGCAGAAGATGGAGCATATCGGGAGAAATCGATCTGGAAGTTATGTAAAGGATATCCTGATGTTGCAGTAAGGATGATGAAAGATTCCGTCACACAAAATCAGAGAAAGAAAGTCTTACAAAAATATGTTAGTCAGAATAAATTAAAGATCAAAGCTTACAAAGAATATGGATGGCAGTATGTAAATTTATAAAGAAGGAGTAAGTAAAGAATATGAAACTTACATTGAAAAAAACGATCGCAAGTATCTTGTGCATCAGTATGATTCCATCTATGATGACAGGATGCAAAAAGGAATCGACATCATACAGCCATACAGATTTTGCAATGGGAACTGTAACGAACATTACACTCTATGGAACAAGTGATGATCTGGAACAGACAGAACAAAAGATCATCGACATGGAAAAGAAACTTGAAAAACAACAATTGTCATGGAGATTAAAAAGTTCCCAAGTCTCAAAAATCAATCAGGAATTAGAACAAAACAACGGAAAAACAAAAGTCACAGGGAATCTTAAAAACTGGTTACAACAAGCAATCAAGATTAGCCAGGACTCTTATGCAGACGGAAGAAACACGGTAGATCCAACGATCGGAGCATTAACAAAACTTTGGGATTTTGAATCAAGCGATCCCAAAGTACCAGATGCAAATAAGATCAACAAAGCGATCAGCGGAGATCTGTCAGAAAACAGCCAGCATGTCACAGTCAAAGACAACGGAGAAATCCTTGCATGCGACAAAAATACCAAGATAGACCTTGGAGCCTATGGAAAAGGAATCGGAACCGACGAAGCCATCAAGATGATCAAAAAAGACAAAGAAATCACAGGAGCCATGGTAGCCCTAGGAGGAAGCATTGTAGTTTATGGAGAAAAATCTGACGGCTCCGACTGGAACGTAGGGATCCAAGATCCAAACGGCAAAGACGGAGAAGTCCTAGGAGGGATCAAAGTCAAAAGCGGCACAAGCATTTCAACATCTGGAGATTATGAAAAAACATTTACAGATAAAAAGACAGGCAAACGCTACTTCCATATCTTAGATTCCAAAACAGGATACAGTGTAAAAACAGATATCAGATCCTGCACGATCATCTGCGATTCAGGACTCAACGCAGACGGACTATCTACAGCATGTTTCAGTTTAGGAGTAAAGAAAAGCCAGAAATTGTTAAAGAAATATAATGCAAAGGCTGTTTTTGTAGATAAAAACAATAAAGTATATGTAAGCGATGGAGTGGAATTTACATTAACAGCAAAAAATTATAAAATTGTATGAGTTGAAGGTCATCGAGTATTTAGAGAAAAAATAAAAGATAGCATGTGTGCAACACGAATTCCATTGACGGAGTTTTGACAGAACGCTTATCCGCTGGATCTCCTGCGATAACTCGCGTTGAAAATTACTGAAACCAGTAGTCTTTGACGCTCAAACAATCGCCCGATCCAGCTGCAATTCTATCAAAACTCCTATGGAATTCGATCGTTGCTCACATGCTATCTTTTATTTTTTCTCTAAATACCTGAAGACTTTCAATCATAAAATTAAAAGAATTCAAGCTGGTGGATGTATGTTAAACGTGATTGCTTTTTGATTTATGTGGTGGTAGACAGGAAGTTATTATAAACACCAATACAGTAAAACATACACACTCCGTAGAAGTTTGAATAACGTAAATTATTTGAATATTATAAAAAGAGATCATGTGTCGGCAACCGTACGAACACGTCTGCACTTAGCGAGTGGATGGTCGAATGACCATTCAGGAGCTTAGTACAGCTACGTGAGAGTCCGAACGAAAGTGGGTTGCAGACACATGATCTCTTTTTATAATATTCCACCAATAATTTCCGCTATTCAAAATTTTACATTTAACAAAAACTTTACACAACTCTTCTTTTTGATTTTACATTTCCAAAGTAACATAATATCTGTAATTGATACGAACACAAAGTTCAAAAGGAGAGAAAGAACTATGAGAAAGAAATTATTAACATTAGCAGTAGCAACAGTAGCAGCATCAAGCCTTTTAACAGGATGTGGCGGAAGCTCAAGTAACGATAAGAAAGCAGCATCTGATGAAAATATCACAGCAGTATCCAGAGAAGATGGATCAGGAACAAGAGGAGCTTTCATTGAGTTATTCGGAATTGAACAGAAAGATAAAGATGGAAATAAAGTAGATAAAACAACATCAAGTGTACAGATTACAAACTCAACATCTGTCATGATGACAACAGTTGCAGAAAACAAAGCAGCCATCGGATACATATCTTTAGGATCTTTAAATGACACAGTAAAAGCAGTTAAGATCGACGGAGCTGAGGCGAGTGTTGATACTGTAAAAGATGGATCATACAAGATCGTTCGTCCATTTAATATCGTAACAAAAGATAAATTAAGCAAACAGGCTCAGGACTTTGAAAACTACATCATGAGTGCAGATGGACAGAAGATCATTCAGGATAATGGATATATCAAAGCAGACGAGAAAGCACCAGCTTACAAATCAAACGGAGCAAAAGGTAAAGTTGTTGTTGGTGGATCTTCTTCAGTAACACCAGTTATGGAAAAATTAAAAGAAGCATATGCAAAAGCAAACAAAGATGTAACAGTTGAAGTACAGCAGAGCGATTCAACAACAGGTGTTACAAATGCGATCGAAGGAACATGTGATATCGGTATGGCATCTCGTGATCTTGCAGACAGCGAAGCTAAAAAAGGTGTAAAAGCAACAGTTATCGCAAAAGATGGTATCGCAGTCATCGTAAATAAAGACAGTAAAGTTGATGAATTAACAAGTGCGCAGGTAAAAGACATCTACACAGGAAAAACAACAAAATGGGCAGACATTAAATAAGAAAGAATCATCGATATAAAGGAATGGTAATAATGAAGAAATATTCAGAAAAAATCATGCATGTCGTGTTTTTACTCGCAGCATGTGCCTCAATTTTGGCAGTAATTTTAATCTGTGCATTTCTGTTCGTAAATGGTATTCCTACAATCGGGAAAATCGGACTTGGAAATTTTGTTTTAGGTAAGATCTGGATGCCAAAGAGTGGAATCTTTGGCATTTTCCCGATGATCATAGGAAGTATTTATGTAACAGCAGGAGCGATTTTGGTTGGAGTTCCAGTTGGAATTCTTGCTGCGATCTATATGGCAAAGTTTTGTAATGAAAAAGTGTATAAAATAGTAAAACCAGCAGTTGATCTTCTGGCAGGAATTCCATCTGTTGTTTATGGATTCTTTGGAATGGTAGTGTTAGTACCAGCTTTCCGTAATATATTTGGAAATGGTAACTGTGTATTTACAGCATCTATCTTGCTTGGGATCATGATCCTGCCAACGATCATCGGAGTATCTGAAAGTGCGATCCGAGCAGTCCCAGATAGTTATTATGAAGGGTCCTTAGGACTTGGAGCAAGTCATGAGCGAAGCGTATTCTTTGCAGTGTTACCTGCAGCAAAATCAGGTATTCTTGCAGGGATCGTTTTAGGAATCGGACGTGCGATCGGTGAGACAATGGCGGTAGTAATGGTAGCTGGAAATCAGGCTATCATCCCAGATGGAATGTTCTCAGGAGTTCGTACTTTGACATCCAATATCGTCCTTGAAATGGGATATGCGACAGACCTTCACAGAGAAGCACTGATCGCAACAGCAGTTGTATTATTTGTATTTATCTTAATGATCAACCTGTGCTTTGCAGTATTAAAGAGCAAGGAGGAACGTTAAAATGGAAGCGGTGAAAGAAATGGAATCAGTAGAAAAGATCCAAGCGATCAATAAAACGTCTTGGATACAAAGAATGAAATCATATAAAAGAACGCCGTTATCCTTTGTATTATGGCTTCTTGTAAATGTTGCGATGATCGCAACTGTCGCAGTACTTGCATATTTGATCGTTTATATTCTTGTAAATGGAGTACCATACTTAAATTCACAATTATTTGAGTTAAAATATACAAGTGAAAATGCATCGGTATTCCCAGCAATCATTAATACCTTGATCATGACAGTATTATCTTTGGTATTAGCAGTACCACTTGGAATTTTTGCAGCAATTTATTTAGTAGAGTATGCAAAACGTGGAAATAAATTAGTTGAGGTTGTTCGTTTAACAGCAGAAACATTATCAGGAATTCCATCGATCGTGTATGGATTATTCGGTATGTTATTTTTCGTAAAAGCTTTGGGATGGGGATTATGTCTGCTATCTGGAGCAGCAACAATGGCAATCATGATCTTACCATTGATCATGAGAACAACCGAAGAAGCATTAAAGTCTGTGCCTGATTCTTTTAGAGAAGGAAGCTTTGGACTTGGAGCAGGAAAACTAAGAACAGTATTTTGTATTATCTTGCCATCAGCAGTTCCAGGAATCTTATCTGGAGTTATTTTAGGAATCGGACGTATCGTTGGTGAGACGGCAGCATTAATGTATACAGCAGGTACGATCGCAGAAATCCCTGCAAATGTTATGGGATCAGGACGTACACTGGCACTTCATATGTATGTATTATCATGCGAAGGATTACATATCAATCAGGCATATGCAACAGCAGTTGTGTTACTTCTGATCGTGCTTGTGATCAACGCCGTATCTTCATTTATCGCAAAACGAATTACGAAAGGGTAACCAATTATGGATAGTAAAATGAAAGTTGAAAACCTTGACCTGTATTATGGAAAATTCAAGGCTTTAAAAAATATTAATCTGGATCTTCCTAAAAATGAGATCACAGCATTTATCGGACCATCTGGATGTGGTAAATCTACACTTTTAAAATCATTAAACCGAATGAATGATCTTGTAGAAGGTTGTAAGATTACAGGTAAAGTAACATTAGACGGAGATGATATTTATGGTGACATGGATGTCAATTTATTAAGAAAACGAGTTGGAATGGTATTCCAGAAACCAAATCCATTTCCAATGAGTATTTATGACAATATTGCATATGGACCAAGAACTCATGGAATCCGAAGCAAAGCAAAATTAGATGATATCGTAGAAAAATCTTTAAGAAATGCAGCAATCTGGGATGAATTAAAAGATCGTTTAAAGAAAAGCGCTTTAGGGCTTTCTGGAGGTCAGCAGCAGAGACTTTGTATCGCGAGAGCGTTAGCTGTAGAACCTGAAGTTTTACTAATGGATGAACCAACTTCAGCTCTTGATCCAATTTCTACTTCCAAAATTGAAGATCTTGCGGTAGAATTAAAATCAAAGTATACGATCATCATGGTAACACATAATATGCAGCAAGCAGTCAGAATTTCTGATAATACAGCATTCTTCTTATTAGGAGAGATGGTAGAGTACGGAAAATCAGATCAGCTATTTTCTATGCCACAGGATAAGAGAACAGAAGATTATATTACAGGAAGGTTTGGGTGATTTAGATGAGAAATCGATTCGACAGACAGCTGCTTAAGTTAAATCAAGAGATGATCGACATGGGTTCTTTATGTGAAGAGATGATCACAGCTGCGGCCAAGATCGTTGCGACAAGAGATAAAGAACTGATGGATGATATTGTAACAATGGAAGAAGAAATCAATCAGAAGGAAAGAGATATCGAACGTATCTGTATGAAACTTCTGATGCAGCAACAGCCAGTGGCAAGCGATCTGCGTGTTATATCAGCAGCTATGAAGATGGTATCTGATATGGAACGTATCGGAGACCAGGCATGTGATATTACTGGAATCGTTAAAAAAGATGCAGAAGTTCTTACGATCAGAGAGAACACACATCTTGATAAGATGGCAAAAGCTACGATCAGTATGGTAAGCAAGAGCATACAATCTTTTATTAAACAGAATCTGATAATCGCGCATGAAGTGATCGAACAGGATGACACTGTGGATGAATTATTTAACAGAGTTAAGAAAGAAACGATCTCACTGATTCATGAAGATCCTGGGAAAGGAGAAGAGTGTGTAGCCATCGTTATGATCGCCAAGTATTTTGAAAGAATCGGAGATCATGCAAGTAATATCGCAGAATGGGTCGAATTTGCAATCACTGGGGAATATAAAGGAGGAAGCTTGTGATTTTTGTTGTAGAAGACGATCCGAATATCAGAGAACTGGTGACATATACCTTACAAAGTACCGGATTTGATGCCTGTGGATTTGAAAATGGATCAGAGTTTTTAAAAGCTTTAAGTGATGGAGAGAAGCCAGAACTGGTATTATTAGATATTATGCTTCCAGGAGAAGACGGAATATCGATTTTAGGAAAACTTCGCAAAAAATCAGCGACCAGAGATCTGCCGATCATTATGATGACAGCAAAGGGAACAGAGTATGATAAAGTACTCGGACTTGATAGTGGGGCAGATGATTATATTACAAAACCATTCGGAATGATGGAACTTGTATCCAGAGTCAAAGCGGTATTGAGACGTTCCAGCAGAAATGAAAAAAAAGACGAGATCGTTGTTGGACAATTAAAGATTTATCCAAATAAACATAAAGTAAAATCCTGTGGGAATGAAGTGACATTAACCAATAAGGAATTTAAACTATTATGTTTATTGGTAGAGAGTAAAGGAAATGTATTAAACAGAGATCAGCTACTTACAAATATCTGGGGATATGATTTTGATGGTGAGACAAGAACTGTCGATGTTCATATTCGTTCATTAAGGCAGAAGCTTGGAGAATGTGGAAAGCTTATCGAGACGGTCAGAGGAATCGGTTACCGGATCGGAGGCAACGAATCATGAAAATGAAACAAAAGATATTAAACAACATGGTATACATCGCAGTTGTAGCTGTGCTGATCACGACAACGCTTATTGGAATGTTTACATATTATCGTTATATGGAACAGATAAAAACAGGAATGAAAGATGAGGCGGCCTATTTGGCGGCTTCACTTAATTTTGAGGATCAGCAAAATCTCGATAAATATAAAAATATTACAATCACAAGGATTACAAGGATCGCTAAGGATGGAACGGTTATTTATGACAGCAGCGGGAAAGAAAAATCCATGGGAAACCATAAGAATCGTACAGAAGTCAAAGAAGCATTTAAACATGGACATGGGGAAGATACTCGTATGTCAATGACATTACGAAAACAGACTTATTATTATGCGCTGAAGTTAAAAGATGGAACGATTCTTCGGATGAGCCGGGAGACCCAGACGATCGTAAGACAGATGGAAGATATCATTCCGATCATCGCCTTGATTCTTGCAGTTGTAACGATATTATCTGTGATATTATCAAGAATGTCGACAGATCGTATCGTAGAACCAATCAACCAGATAAATTTGATACATCCAAAACAGAACAAAACATATAGTGAGTTGACGCCATTGCTTGATAAGATTGAAAAACAGAATATGGATATAGAAAGACAGATCAAAGAGATCAAAGAAGCAGAAAATATGCGCAAAGAATTTTCAGCCAATGTATCCCATGAACTAAAAACTCCATTGACTACGATTTCAGGATACGCTGAATTAATGAAAGATGGGCTGGTGAAACCAGAAGACATGCCAAGATTCTCTGCAACGATCTATGATGAAGCAAGAAGATTGATCTCGATGATCGAAGGAATCATCAAACTCTCAAGACTCGATGAAAATAGAGTGGAATTAGACTGGAAAGATGTCGATCTCTATGAATTAGCATTCAGTATCAAGAATGATCTGAAGCGAAGAAGTGAAGAAGAAAATGTAGCTATTCATATCCGCGGAATTCATACGAAGATCCGAGGAGTTACACAGATCCTTTACGAAATGTTTTTTAATGTATGCGAGAATGCTATTAAATACAATCATCCTGGCGGAGAAGTCGTATTCACGATTTCAAAAATGGGCGATTACCCAACAGTTATTGTAGAAGATACCGGAATTGGTATTCCAAAAGAAGACATTGATCGTATATTTGAACGTTTTTATCGTGTAGATAAGAGCCATTCAAACCAAAAAGAAGGCTCAGGACTCGGATTATCCATTGTAAAACACGGAGCAAAATTCCATCATGCAGAGATGGAAGTAGAAAGTGAAGTTGGAAAAGGAACAAAGATCACGGTTGTATTTCCACGGCAAAATTCTGATTTGTAGTGTGAAGACGGAAATTATTGGTGGAATATTATAAAAAGAGATCATGTGTCTGCAACCCACTTGCGT
>OCHE01000198.1_pt1 | contig 93391 bp, 70 predicted proteins | sample 1538681 | NCBI WGS metagenome assembly OCHE01 (sample SAMN04571717, study PRJEB22368) | human gut metagenome | biome: human gut; material: stool | host: Homo sapiens | place: Luxembourg | collected 2012-08-17
GGTGCTTTATACAGAGCCCATTGTCGACGCATCCCCATGAATTTGCTACTGATTCGAAAATTTGGAATAACGGGTCAGTAGCAATTTTCGGGATCAGTAGCAAAAGGTGTGCGGATTGGTTTACAATGTATTCAGCATATTATGCCAAGCAAAGCGTGGTAAACAATCAGTTATTCTTCGGAGGTTTTGAGGGTGCGGTGCCCTATCGAAACACATATAATATGTTCTAAATCAATGGTTTTGAGACCGCGGCGCCCTGTAAGGGCAGGGGTATCTCAGCCCAGGGTATAGTGAACGGAGTGAACGACACCCTGGGCTGAAATACCATTGCCCTTACAGGGCGCCGCGGTCTCAAAACCTCCGAATAATGAAATGGGTACTGTGGTTCTAAATAGGGCGCCGCGGTTTCAAAACCTCCGAATAATGACGGGGCGTTGGGGTTTTTAAATAGGGCGCCGCGGTTTCAAAACCTCCGAGTTATAACCGAAATGTATGCTATAAATTGTTTGTCATAATATACAGAAACCATTGTCGAGGCATCCCCATGAATTGGCTACTGACCCGGAATAACCCGAAACGACACGATTTTCGGCTTAAACAAAAAAAAACGAGGATATGTTTGCTGACACATCCTCGGTGAATGATTGCTGGAGATTTCATTGAAATGCTCCGTTAGAAATGCGGAAAGAGGGGGATTCGAACCCCCGAAACGCTTTAGGCGTTTACACGCTTTCCAGGCGTGCCTCTTCAACCACTCGAGCACCTTTCCTTAGGTGTTGCTATAGGCTTTGACGCTCGCTTTGCAGCGTACGAACCTTCCTTTGGGAAGTGGGCATATCGCAACGAATTGGTTGCAAATTTAAGATTTTATTTCTAAACAGCCAAATATTTTCGGCCTTGCTTGGGCATTTGACAGGAAGTTAGCACTGAAGCAGCATTTCGATTTCTTCTACTTCGCGACGGAAAGATTTGTCGACACCCAGACGGCAGCTGACCTGATTGCAGGCATAGAGTACGGTGCTGTGGTCGCGCTTGCCGAACATACGGCCTAACTGGCTGTAGGTGGTGTCGGTGTATTTGTGACAAAGGAACATGGCGAGCTGACGGGCTTGCACAATGACTTGCTTGCGGCTTTTCGACACTATTTCCTTTTGCTTGATGGCATAATGCTTACACACCACGGCTATGATGTCGTCGTTGGTGATTTCCTTTTGCTCTAAACTGACGGCACGCGACACGACGCGCTGGGTGAGCTGTAGGTCGATTTCGCAGTTGTCGACTACGGAATAGGCCATGATGGAATTGACAATGCCTTCGATTTCGCGCACACTGCACTCCACGTTTTGGGCTATGTACTGCACCACGTCGGGCGGAATGACCAGTCCGTCGCGGCGAATTTTCGAAATGAGAATGTCGCGACGCAACTTGGTATCGGGCTTTTCCATTTCGGCAGTCATACCCCACTTAAAGCGTGTGAGCATGCGGTCTTCCATGCCTTCGAGCAGCACGGGGGGACGGTCGCAGGTCATAATAATCTGTCGGCTGTTTTGCTGCAGGTGGTTGAATATGTGGAAAAAGGCTTGCTGCGTTTTGGTGGTGGTGATTTCCTGAATGTCGTCGATAATCAGTACATCGATGGTCTGATAAAAGTTGATGAAATCGTTGGGTGTGTTGTGCAGCACCGAGTCGGTGTACTGGGTTTTGAACACGTGTGCCGACACAAAGAGTACGCGTTTTTCGGGATAGAGTTCGCGAATGCGTACGCCGATGGCATTGACGAGATGGGTTTTGCCTACCCCACTCGGCCCATACAGGAAGAAGGGGTTGAAGGTGTTTTTTCCCGGATTTTCGGCAATGCTGAGTCCGACGCTGAGGGGGAGTTTGTTGCTCTGTCCCTCTACAAAGTTTCGGAAGGTGTAGCGCGGATTAAGCTGCGGATCGAGTTTGGGTAAGGGTCCGCGGTTCTGCACGGTGTTGAGCGAGTTTTTCTCGACCGTTGGCTGTGGGGGTGCGGTTTTGAGAATCGGCTCGTTCTGAATGTTACCCACCGGTTCGGGCGGCAACTTGTATTGAAGTTTCAATCCCGGTCCGTAGATCTGCGACACGGCTTTCATGAGATAAGCGGCGTAATGCTGGTCGAAATATTCGGCAAAATATTTGTTGGGCACGCCAACCGTGAGCATACCATTGTTCACACCCATACACGAAAGAGGCTCGAACCAAGTAGTAAAATGTTGGCTCGGGATAGCATTTTGTATGATATTCAGGCAGTTTTGCCATGCATTCGGGTGGGATGTGTCCATTGTTGGGGTGGGATTGTAAATTCGGGACTACAAAGTTACATAAACCGAACACTCTTGCAAAGCATTTTTCTATTTTATTTAGTTTGAGTAATATTTTGCAAGGGTGCGCTATGGGGCGATGTAGCGGGTGTGGTATGTAGGGTGCGTGAAAGAGGTTTTATGTTTTATATAGAAACCGTGGTTTGATGGGCCGCATGGTGGAAGCCCTGAAAACATATCCCTATTTCACTTTGTTGAATCGCTGAAAATGGTGGTGGAAGTGCCCGTAAATAAAGGATTTTCCTGTTATTTTCAAAGGACGAAAAAAGTGGAGGTGCGATATCGAGTGGCTGAAAAATTTGGATTTGGCGGTGTTTGTGTGGTATCTTTGCATCCGCAATAAAGGCTTTACTGTGCAGCAGCATTGATAAGCTGCACCTCAGCCTCAGCAGATGAAAAAACAAATTACTCTTATTGATTATTCAGCGTTCTTTGACATTTTGATACAACAGAAGGTAAGGCAGGTAGGCCTGTCTGAAAGCCCAAAAGAAGGAGCGGCATGATGGATACGTTTTACTGACAAACGAGAGGCGGAAAAAGCGGCAGCAGAATGTTGTCGTTCTGCTGCCGCTTTCGTGCTTGCGAACCGGCGGTTAGCGAATGAATGCCGCTTCGTGTTTGCTGGTGCATAAGGCCATGCTTATGTGTGGGGCCTCAACTTTATTTGTCTTTACGTCCGAACACTGAGAAGTGAACGTAGCGCTTGGGATGTGCCTTGAGGTCGATCATGAGTGAATCGGCATTGCGCAAGGTTGAGTTGAGATTGTCGTAAACACCGCGATCGTTGAGGAAAAGACCGAGCGTACTGTCGGTTCCCTTGAGCTTGCGGTCGAGGTTTTCGGCCATATCGCCCATCTGCTTCGAAAGGTTGTGGGCACTTTCAATGGTTTTGTTTACATTGTTGAGCGTGGTCTGCACATCAAGAGCGGCCAGATTGGCTGAAAGTTTTTCTGCATTGGCCGATGCTTTCTTCAAACTGGCGAGGGTGGCGGGAATGTCGCCCTTCATCATCACGTTGAGCTGCTCGGCACTTTGCTTGAGTTCGCCGGTAAGGGCTGCTGTGTTTTTGAGCGTTTGCGCCAGTGCGGGGTCGGCTAACAGTTTGTTGAGATTCTGCATGATAGAATCGAGCTGGGGCACCATCTTTTCAATGGCGGGTACCATGGTTTGTACCTTGTCCATCATGCCTTTGTGAATATCGCCTGCAAGGGTGTCGCCCTGTTCGAGGTTCTTGGCAGGATTGGGACCCATGAGGAGGTTCATTTTCACGCCACCCATGAGGTCGGTTTCGAGTTCGGCTGTGGTGCCTTGTGCCACGCGCATTTCGTCGTCGAGTTCAATGCCGACTACGACATTATCGCCGCGCTGGTAATCGTAGGCAATGCTGCGGACAATGCCGACAGGATAGCCATTGGCATAAACGGGATTCGACACTGAAAGACCTACAACGTTCTTGAACTTTACGTAATAGGTATTAGTGGATTGAAAAACATTGATACCCTTGAGGAAATTGAGTCCTATAAACAGCAGCACAAGGGCTACTACAGCGGTAAGGGCAATTTTAATTTCTTTCTTCATTGTATGGTGAATGAGGTTGTACTTAAAGGATTGGAATGCCCATGATATGGGGGAGTGGCGGCGCAGAAGCGTAGGGCTTACTTGCGTTCGGCTGCACGGGCTTGCTTAATGGTTACTTTCTGACCATTGAGAAAGGCTACCATATAGGCATCGGGGAGTTTCTTCAACACTCCGGGCATGGCGCGATGTGCTTCGGCATAGTTCGTGAACGAACCGTGATAGTATTTATAGAGGTTGCCTTCTTTCACTCGCTTTACGGTGAGTCCCTTGAACTGGGGGTCGCGGGGCGAAATTTCGCGAGTTCCGGCTGCCAGTTGAATGCAGTAGGTTACGACATTGCCGAGCATGGGACGCTTTTCCTTGGTTGTACGTTCGGCTTTCTCGGCAGTTCGCTTTTGGGTGATGGCGCGGGGGGCCGACTTCGTACGGAGCGGCTTGGCTACGTGCGTGGCGGCGTGTTCGCTGTGTTCGGCAGGCTGCGCGGTTTCCTCGTGTTGCTTGGCGGGCGTTTCGTTGCGCGGCTCTTCGTCATTGCGCTGAGATGACTGGTTGAGCTGGCTTGTCGGGACAACATTCACGGGCACCACTGCTGCGTCGCGGCTTTCAGTTTCTGTTTTGACTGAACTGCGTGTGGCATTCGATGGGATGCTTTCCTTGTCGTCGCGGCTTTTTTCAGTGCGCGATTGTTTTTCTTTTTGGTTTTGCGCGGCTTCGCGCTGTTTGAGCGGAAGGTCGGCGGGCAAATCGTGCTTGCGCCGGTCGTGCTGGCGACGGTAGGCAAGGAAGCCGTTGTAAATGCTGCGGCTGAGTTCCTGCTGTCCGGCTGCGGAGTTGAGGTAACGCTCCTCGGAGGGAGTGGAAATGAAACCTAACTCGGTGAGGACTGAGGGCATGGAGGTGTTGCGAAGCACCAAAAAACCGGCTTGATGTACGCCTTTGTCGGGGCGGCCGACCGAACGGTACTGACGTTGAATGCAACGGGCCAAATCGACGCTTTGCTTCATGTAGCGCTCCTGCATGAGTTCGAATATCACATAGCTTTCGGCTTTGTTGGGATTAAAACCTTTGTAGGTTTGCTGGTAATTGTCCTCGAGCGTAATGACGGAGTTTTCGCGTTTGGCTACATCGAGATTGGCCGAGGCGCGCGCCATACCGAGCGTGTAGGTTTCGGAACCGTAGGCTACGGCTCCCTTGGGAAGGGAGTTGGTGTGAATGGAAATAAACAGGTCTGCGTGATTGGAATTGGCTATGTCGGCGCGGCGCTGCAGGGGAATGAACACGTCGCGTTTGCGGGTGTAAATAACCTTGACATCGGGGCAGTTTTCCTCGACCAAGCGTCCGAAAGCCAGAGCCACGGAGAGATTGATATTTTTCTCTTTCGAAAAAGAACCTACGGCACCGCCATCGTGTCCGCCGTGTCCGGCGTCGATTACGAGTGTAAAATTACGTTTTTCTTTGTCAGCAACCGCATTTTGTATGCCGAATGAGAGAAATAGAACAATATATATGTATTTCCAAATAGCTTGATGCTTCATAAAGTGAATTGTGAGGATGAAAACGGAATACTAAAATGCCGTTTCCTGTATGCGGTGCAAAGTTACAATTTTTTCTGAGCTGACGGGGTGCTACATGGCGAAATTCGGAGGCGAAGCTCGTTCGGCACAAAAAAGTGGACTTGTGCGCTGCTAAAGGTGTGGCTGTCAGTTGCGTATGCGCCACTCCTGCGGATAGAGATTGTTGGCGCGCGTTCCGAGATTATTGGCAAAACCTAAGGGATGGTTCTGATAGGTGACCAGCACATAGCCGCGAGGGGCTTCGGCTGGGAGACAGAGGGCTTCGCGACGCAAATAGCTCAAGGCTTGTTCCAAACTGAGTTCGACGGTGGGAAAGGCTTCGCGGTTTAACGCTGCCGACAGGGCGAGGTGATGCTGCGGAATGAGTTTGCGACCTTTTTCTTCGGCAAGGGGTACGCCGACGGTGAGCGCACGCACGGTTTCGGTGATGCTGCGAACATCGGCTGCCAGGCTTTGACGCACGGCGGCAAGTTGGCCTTCGCCTACGGGCAACAGTTTAAACTGCTCGGCGGGCTGTATCCATCGGGCGGCTGCAGCGGCGTTCTTGACAGCGGAGCTGGACTCGGTACCGCGTTTGCGCTTCTTTTCTTTCATCACCGGGGCCTCAGCGGTTTTGCGCAGCAGCGAAAGGAAGAGACCTTCGCCTTGGGTTCGGTGGGGGAAGAAATGATAGACGTGAAGATTGCGTCCGGTGGTATCGCCGCTGATTTTCCATTCGGCGGGTACGGGGAGTTCTACGGTTTCGGCACCGAGTTCGCGACAGATGCGGTAGACATTGTCTTCGTTTTCGGCGCGATTGTAGGTGCAGGTACTGTAAACGAGGTAGCCGCCTTGGCGCAAGGTGGGCCAAATGTCGCTGATGATTTGCCATTGGCGTTCGGCACAGTCGGCTACGGCTTGAAGCGACCATTCAGTGCGGGCGTTTTCGTCTTTACGGAACATGCCTTCGCCGGAGCAGGGCACGTCGGCGGCCACGACATCGAAGAAACTGCCTAAACCGGCAAACTCGGCGGGATAGGCTGAAGTTACTACGGTGTCGGGGTGTCCCCATTTCGCCAGGTTCTCGGCCAATATCTGGGCGCGTTGGCGAATGGGTTCGTTGGCCACGAGCAAATGTTCGGCGGGCAACAAACTGCGCCACAGGGTGCTTTTGCCGCCGGGGGCTGCGCAGAGGTCGAGCAGGCGGTTGGGCTGAAAGTCGGCTACGATGCGCCGGTAGGCTTGCTCAACAAACATGGAGGCGGCTTCCTGCACGTAATAGCAGCCGGCGTGCAGCAGGGGGTCGTAAGTAAAACGTGGACGGGCGGCGAGATAGCATCCTGCGTCACACCAGGGCACAGCGCCGACTTCGGCTTCGGGCAGGGTTTCGACGGGTTTGAGCGGATTGCGCCGTATGCTGACCGGGGCTTCGCTGCCGGTGAGTGCGGTGCATAGCGCCGAGGCTTCGTCGGCTCCGAGCAGTTGGGTTATTTGGGTGATAAAGTCGGCAGGTAACTGTGACATGGCTTTGATGGGTTTGACGGGATAGATGGGTATTTGCGCAGACGGACTCCGTGAGAAAGTGGTGTGTAAGTGTGTGGCTACACGGATACCTGGGCGGCAATGTGAGGCCAAGGGTCGTAGCCTACGAGCTCAAAATCTTCGTAGCGGAAGTCGAAAATGCTTTTTACATCGGGATTGATGTGCATTTGGGGCAGCGAACGGGGCGTACGGCTGAGCTGCAAACGGGCTTGATCGAGGTGGTTCAGGTAAAGATGGGTGTCGCCGGTGGTGTGAATAAATTCGCCGGGTTGCAAATTAGTTACCTGGGCCATCATTTGCAGCAAAAGGGCATAGCTGGCTATGTTGAAGGGTACGCCGAGGAAGGTATCGGCCGAACGCTGATAAAGCTGAAGTGACAACTTTCCTTCGGCCACATAAAACTGGAAAAGCAGGTGGCACGGGGGGAGGTTCATGTGGTTGAGGTCGGCCACGTTCCATGCCGATACGATGATGCGGCGCGAATCGGGGTCTTCCTTAATTTGCCGAACAACTTCGCTGATTTGGTCAATGCTTTGTCCGTTGTAATCGGGCCACGAACGCCACTGATAACCGTAAACGTGGCCTAAATCGCCATTTTCGTCGGCCCATTCGTTCCAGATACGCACGCCATTTTCTTGCAGGTAATGCACGTTGGTGTCGCCTTTCAGAAACCAAAGTAGTTCGTGGATGATGGATTTGAGGTGAAGTTTTTTTGTGGTAACGAGGGGAAAACCGTCGGCCAGGTTGAAACGCATTTGGTGTCCGAAGACGCTGAGTGTGCCTGTGCCCGTACGGTCGCCTTTCTTCACTCCTTCGGTTTGAATGCGTTGCAGCAGTTCAAGATATTGCTTCATTGTTTGTTAGAGCAGTTCAAGATATTGCTTCATTGTTTGTTAGGAAAAAATAAAAGGAGAAATTCCGACACGACTATTCGGGATACACCAGGTTTTCTTCGGTGGCACAGTTAAGCGTTTCGGTCAGATATTTTTGAGCTTCATAACGTGCCATAGGCAGGTCGTGCAGAAGCCAAGTGCCGCAGTCCTGGGCTGTAGCTCCGGGAATTTCGCCATCGAAGTCGGCAATGAAGCTGAAGGTTTCCTTCATGAGGGGCAGAATGTCGGCACTGCTCACCTCGCCCTTCACAATAAAGTAGTTTCCGGTAAGGCAACCCATGGGGCCCCAGTAAACAATGCGGTCTTTCCACACGGGATGATTGCGCAAGAAGGTGGCGGCAAGGTGTTCGATGGTGTGAATGGCGCCTTGTCCGAGCACGGGTTCGCGGTTGGGCAGTTTCATGCGCACGTCGAACGAGGTGAGTACTTCGTCGCCCACGCGGTCACGGCGCGACACATAGATGCCGCGGTTGAGTTTCAGGTGATTGATGGTGAAAGAGGCTATTTTTTCCATAAATGGTTTCAGAATGTGTTGGGGTAAAAAGTGGAAAGGCAATCAAGTGGAGAGGTAATCAGTGCGTGCAGCGCGAGCGTGTTTAGCAGCAGATGGCGCGCAGCAGGGCTTCGGTCACGCCAAAGGAGCGGTTGGCCATTTCGCCCCAGAAGTTCAGATATTGGTCGAAATGATTATCGGCTCCGGGGGTGTCGCTGATGATGCGGAAGCTCAGGAAGGGAATGCCATAAAGGTGGCACACTTGGGCCAAGGCACCGCTTTCCATGTCGACGGCCAGGCCTTCGGGGAAACGCTGCTTGATGCCATCGAGCTGTGTGCGGTCGGTAATAAACTGGTCGCCGCTGCAAATGAGTCCGGTGTGAATGCGCGTGGTTCCGGCCTGCAAATGTTGCGCTGCGGCCAGGAGTTTGGGGTCGGCTTCGTAATAGAGCGGAAGTCCCTGAACTTGTCCGGGCAAGGATTCGGGTCCGCAGTCCACGTCGTGATAGGCTACACGGCTTCCGGCTACTACGTCCATCACACCGAGCGAGGTATCGATACCGCCTGCCACGCCGGTGTTAATCAGTGCATCGGGCTGATAGTGATTGATGAGTTCTACGGCTCCGACAGCAGCATTCACTTTGCCGATACCGCTTTCCATGAGTACGAGGCGATGGCCGTTGAGCGTGCCTTCGGTAAATGAAAAACGGCCGTGGGTTACTTCGTTCACATCGGCCATAAGGGCTACAAGCTGCTCATGCTCTTTGTGCATGGCATTGATAATACCTATTGTCATTGTTTGATATGTATATATAATTAAGTAGATGATGAAATTCTTTTTTTATATCATGCAATGAGTTTATTGACACATCTACTTAGAAATCATAAAAAGAATATTACAGTTACTAAGCAAATACCTGCCACAACTTGTCGGCTTCGGGATAAGGGGCTTCGACGCTGATGATTTGATGGCTCACGGGGTGTTCGAACTCGACGTGGCGGGCGTGCAGCGAAATTGAGCCATCGGGATTTGAACGGCGCGCACCATACTTCAAGTCGCCCTTAATCACACAGCCCACAGCCGCCAGCTGGCAACGAATTTGATGATGGCGACCGGTGTGCAGGTTTACTTCGAGCAGGAAATAGCGTTCGGAAGTGCCAATCAGGCGGTAATCGAGCACGGCTTTTTTCGAGCCGGGCACCTCGCGCTGATGGGCGTATGCTTTGTTTTGTTTTTCGTTTCGCGTGAGCCAATGGGTGAGCAGGGACTCATCGGTGGCCGGACGGGCACAAACCATGGCGTGATAGGTTTTCTTTACCTTACCGTTGCGAAACATTTCGTTCAGTCGGGTCAATGCCTTGCTGGTGCGGGCAAACACCACTACTCCACTTACCGGGCGGTCTAAGCGGTGAACCACGCCTAAAAACACCTCGCCCGGTTTATGGTATTTTTCCTTGATATAGGCTTTCACGGCATCGCTCAGCGGTGCATCGCCTGTTTTGTCGCCTTGCACAATTTCGCCGGCTGCTTTGTTCACGATAATCACATGGTTATCTTCGTAAAGTACTTCCATAAAGAAAGGCTTAAAAAGGAGTGGTTTATTTTTTATTTCTTTATTTCTTAAATTACAAGTAAATGCGAGCGAACGACATACTGCTCCAGCTGCTCGGAATCTACGGGCAGGCGTGCAACGATTATTATCGCCCCATTTACATGAAAAGAATCACGGCTCGGGCTTGTGTTAACATAAGCGGCCCGGCCGTGATTTTTTTTGTTTAAATAGGAATGAGCCATAACAGCAAAGGCTCGCCCTTGGTGTTACAGCCGGGCAGCATTACATATTCATACCGCCGTCAACCTGAATAACCTGTCCGGTTACGTAAGAAGCCAGGTCTGAAGCGAGGAAAGTAGCCACATCGGCAATATCCTCGGGCTTACCACCGCGACGCAGGGGGATAGACTTCATCCATTCCTTGCGAACGTCCTCGGGCAGAGCAGCAGTCATGGCCGTTTCGATAAAGCCGGGAGCAATGGCGTTGGCACGCACACCGCGGCTACCCATTTCCTGAGCCACACTCTTAGCCAAAGCAATCATACCAGCCTTTGAAGCAGCGTAGTTGGCCTGTCCGGCATTACCGTGAACACCTACTACCGAAGCCATGTTGATGATAGAACCCTTGCGCTGACGCATCATGATGGGCGTGCAAGCGTGGATAAAGTTGAAAGCCGACTTCAAGTTTACGCCAATCACAGCGTCCCACTGCTGTTCGGTCATGCGGAGCATCAGGCCGTCCTTCGTAATACCGGCATTGTTTACCAACACGTCGATAGAACCGAAATCTTCATGCACCTTCTTCACCACCTCGGCAGTTTGAGCAAAGTCAGCAGCATTCGAAGCGTAAGCAAGACACTTCACGCCCTTAGCTTCGATTTCCTGACGAGTAGCTTCGCCGTTTTCGTCAATTACCAAATCAGTGAAAGCAATGTTAGCGCCTTCTTCTGCGAATTTCAGCGCGATAGCCTTGCCGATACCACGGGCAGCACCCGTTACCAAGGCAGTTTTACCAGTTAAAAGTCCCATTTTAATATATGAGTTAATATTGTAAGTTGAAATAATCTATTGAGCGGGCTGTTCTGCCTCCTCCATATTGACGTTGAGCACCCGGTTAATCATCCCTTTCACCATTACCGAAGCTTCATCGTCCTCGAGTCCTTCGCCCAGGCGGTCGTAGATGTAGGGTACTTCGAGTCCTTTTACCGAATAGTGCATGATATCTGCCATCAAACCCACATTTTCGATATGGAAACGTCCTTGATCTACTCCTTCCTGCAGCAGTTGCACGAGCAAGCGGTGTTCTTCCTCGTCGAAAGCCTTTCTCACCTTTTCGACCATCCAGATGTTGCGAAAGAACTCTGCCCTCAGCGTACCGTTGCGAGCCACGGCTTCGCGGATGATGTCGAGATGCGCATAAATGAGCGAAAATATTTTTTCTTCCGGTTCAGCTTCGAGTGTCATCACCACGCCCATTTTGTCTGAAAGTCGTTCGAGTTCTTCCTTAATTACAGCGTAATATATTTCCTCTTTATTGCGGAAATAAGTGTAAAGCGTACGTCTTCCACGTCCCGAAGCAGCGGCGATATCGTTCATCGTAGTTGCTTCGAGTCCTCTGTGGGCAAAGAGTGAACGTGCCACTTCAAGGAGTTTTTGTCTGGTCTTTGTGATGGACATAGGGATGTAAGGAGTAAATATTAAGCCAATTACGCGACTGAATTGCGCTTTACGAAAAGCACAAATACGCGTTTATTGTGCAAAGATAGTGCAAACCGAATGCAGAGCCAAAGAAAAGCTTGATTTTCTTTGGTTTGACTCAAACTACGGACAGCAGGTGGAGGGAAGTGGGTCCTGATTTTTATGTATTTTTACTCATAAAACAAGCAAACGTTTCACATTTGCTACAAAAAGATAGAGGAGGTTTTGAACTTTACCCTCACAAAAAAATATCACTGCGCACAACAGATACAAAAAAAGTTTCGGTTGCTGCGTAAGGGAAATTACGCGGCAACCGAATTTTATGTCGAAACATGCAGGGGAAATGCAGTGCTTACATACAGCGGAGAAAGTCAAGGGTAGCTGCGCTACCCCGCATTTTTCATCCCCTAAACTGAAGATTTAGGGGTTTTCAAATGCGAGTCTCTATAAAAAAGAAGAATCAATAACTTCGGTGTTCAACGCTTACGCCAATGACGGCATTGTTGCCGATTTTAAATTCGGCAGCTGCCCCGATGCGGTCGCGCGGACGGTCGTAGAACACGGGGAAAGGGTCGTGACGGAACGCAAAGGGATTGTTGCGCGGCATAAAGGTTTTGGAGCCATAGGCGTAGAGATTGATGTTCTCATTAACCCGATAGGCCAGCACACCGGCAAAGCCCACATCGGTTTGCCGCCAGCTACCCCAGTTCATGTTGGCCGCATAAATGCCGGCCGCTATGCTGAAACGGCTGTTGAGCGGCAACACATAGGCAAAGGCTGCCGATTGACCAAAGCCTACTCCTTTAGGGGCGTGCTTGCCCAACCCGGCACTGACGCTGAGCGAAAATTGGGCGTTCAGCCCTTTGTGCAGCCGCCACCCCGAACCGTAGACGCCCGAAGCAAAGGGGGCACAGCCATCGAAGCCGTAGCCACCGATTTCAACGGGCATTTGCCAGGGCAAGGTTTCGATAACCAAACTGTCGGCAAACGGCAGGGCCGTGTGGCTCAGGCTGTCGAGCGAACGAGTTGGCAGTGTGTCGGTGTGCATAAAGGCATCGTCGAAATCGCGCTTTTGCGACTCGCTGCTGCTTTGCGCGGCCATAGGGAGCAAACCACAGGTGAGAAATATGATGAGAAGAAAATGCTTCATGATGCTGAAGAAAAGGGTTCGTAAAAAAAACGCCGACAGCCCACCTGCCATGCGCAACGTAGGTAAACGGACGAAGCTGATGCTACCGGGTTTTCTGTTTGATGCAAAAATACGGAGAATTGAACGAATCCTTCTTGAAAAAGCTCTTAATTAAGTGAAACGTGTGGCTTAAATTCGTAATTTTGTCGGAAAATCCGGTTGTGTTGCAATGAATATTTTCGTTCACTACGTTATTCTTTCAGTTGCAAAACATGCGTTTTTCAATCATCTTCCCTCTTTTTACATTTTTGATTTATGTTTTTTTCAAAAGCATCTATATGCGGCCTGCTGACCCTTTTGCTGGGATTGCCCATGCAGGCGCAAAACCGCTGGCTGGCCGAACCGCTTCAGTACATTTCGCCCGACAGCGTCTACACTTGGGCCTATGCGGGCAATGACTTTCGCCAAACGGCCTTGCTGGCCGAACCGCAAACTGCGGCTATGCGATTTGCTGCCGGGAGCAACGTGGTGGCGGCACGCGACGAACTGTTGAAACAGTGGCAGACGCTGTCGGCAGAATTTAACATTGTGGGCGGAGGCGACAATCCGCTATCCGACCCTCAGGGCATTCCTTCGGCCATCGGCACCAGCCTGGCTGCTCACTTGTTTTTGCTGACGGGCGAGGCTGGCTATGTGCATTTTTTAGAGCGTACGGTGTTCAATGCTGCCGGACGCACCCTGGCCGATACAACCCTGCAAGCCGGAAATGCCGACCGACGTTCGGCGGCCGAGGTGTTCATGGCTGTGCCTTCGATGATTTATGCCACTACGCCCCGTCGCAACGAACTTTATGTGAACCTATACACGAATGCTACTTCAACGCTGCACTTGGGCGGACAAACTTTTACGTTCGACCAAATTACCAACATGCCTGAGGATGGTAGCGTAAAATTCCGCTTCAGCAACTTGCAGCACGAATTGCCGCTGAAGGTGCATCTGCGCTTGCCCGACTGGGCCGTTTATCCCACAGAACGGACTACGGAGGTGAACATGCCCTACGCATTTGTGGACAAGGCTCCGAAGGGTTTGCAGGTGTTTGTTAACGGTCACGAGGTGGACAGTGTGAAACCCGATGCACAGGGCTATTTGTGCATTGACCGAACGTGGCAGAATCATGACGAAATTTACATTGAATTTCCCTTTACACCGCGCTTTTTGCGCCGCACCTTGCCCAATGGCACAGCTCAGCGGGGCGAATTGGCCTTACAGTTCGGACCGCAGATTTACGTGGTGACTCCTGCACCTGCCGCCGATACCTATTTTTCGGTGAATGCCTTGCCTACGCTGTCGACAGAAAGCGACGAACAGGGCAATTTATTGCTCAAAGGTTATGGATTTTCGTCTAACAAATCCACGCTACAGGATGCCGAAGCTGCGCGTGTGCCATACGTTGCCTCTCCTTATGTTTCGGGTTACAAGGGAGCTGTTTGGCTGCCTGAATACGGCAAGTAATGACGTTGGTGAACACAAAAAGCTGTTAGCATTTAAAACGCTAACAGCTTTTTTTGAAGTCGTCTGAACTTTTATGAAATTCAAGATTTGCCTTAATTTTTGAGGCGTTTTTGGGCCTTGAAGAAGGAGTGTAGCGAGCTACACGACTGATGAAAGGTCAAAAAACGGCCAAAAAGAAAGATGAAGATTGAATTTAGAAGAGATAAATCTCCAAATCAAATCTTCGTCAAAAAAGTTTAGACGACTTCTTTGACTATTCAATAACGATTGGGAACGTTTACTTCAAAAGTTCGCCCAACTTCTTATCCAATTCCTCGGTGCTCATGCCTCCGCCAACGATTTTACCGTCGGGACCCACGAGCAACATGGCCGGAATAGAGTTCACGCCGTAGGTTCGTGCGGCCGTGCTTTGCCAACCCTTGAGGTCGGACAGGTGGTTCCAGTTGATGCCCATCTTTTCGATAGCCGTTTTCCAAGCCTTCGAATCGTTGTCGAGCGAGAGGCCTACGATGTCGAAGCCCTTGTTCTTATACTTTTCGTAAAGAGCCTTTACATTCGGCATTTCGCGACGGCAAGGTCCGCACCACGAAGCCCAAAAGTCGATGAGCACGTATTTGCCTTTACCCACAAATTCTGAAAGTTTGCGTGCCTTTCCTTGCGTGTCGTTGAGCGTAAGGTCGGTGAACATTGTGCCGGGCATTTGGCGTTTCCAACCTTCGATCGACGATTTCAAACGCTTCGTCAGGTCCACCTGCATATAAGCGGGATTGCCTTCTTCTGCCAGTTTAATCACCGTTTGCTTGTCCATACTCTGCACCGACTGCACGAGGAAAATGGCGGGGAACTTGCTCTGACGGTTTTGCTCGCAGCAAGCCGCCACGAGTTTGTTGATTGCAGCCATTTCTGCATCGTAAGTGCTGTTAATGCGTTTTTCAACGTCGGCCGGCACTTCCTTGCCTTGCTGCTTGTAGCCCGTGTATTCTTCTACAACCTTTTGAATGCGCTTTTGCGGTTCAATGAATTTGGCTTGCCAAATGCTCAACGCTTCGTTTTCGGCCGTACCGCTCACTTTGCGCGTGGTCATGTCCACCTGGGCCTTTCCGTCGAGCATCACGTAGATGGGGGGCTGTCCGTTCGAAGCTACCAGTGCAAAGGGTTTGCCCTGCGCATCGCCTTTAAACTCAAAAGTGCCGTTTTTCACCACCACACTGTCGGAGGCCTCGTTTTGCATGTTCATCAGGTAAACCACTTTGGCTCCGGCAGGAGCTTTACCCGAAACTTCATATTGTTGTGCATTCATTGGCAGCAACGACGCGGCACAGGCCGCCAACGTAAGTAATGTCTTTTGCATCATAATTGTCAGTATATAATTAAACATTGTTTTGCGGCGAACCCCATTTTTAACCTAAGTTATCAGGACATTTACCATGAGGTCCGCGCACCGACAAAAATACACATTTTCATTGAAAAAACGCGCTTTTGTCTGTATTTTTATGAACCAGAGGGTGTGTTTGTTGGAAAAGGAGCGACACACAAAAAAAATTCCGGCAAGCCGAAGAACGCAGCGAACTTCGACTTGCCGGAATAACTCTTTTAAGCTCTGCCTCGTGGCATTGCTTGTGGGGCATTAGGCAATGCGCTTCACCATTTCGCGGAAAATTTCGGCCATGAGGGGCTGAACGGCATTGGCTGCCTTTTGCACTTCTTCGTGGCTGACTTCCACAATTTTACCTTCGACACCGAGGTCGGTGATGATGCTGATGCCGAACACGCGCATACCGCAGTGACGGGCTACAATGACTTCGGGAACGGTAGACATACCTACGGCATCGGCACCCCAAATGTGATACATCTTGTATTCAGCGGGTGTTTCGAACGTCGGGCCCTGGGTGGCCAAATACACACCTTCAACCGTTTTGATTCCCTTTTCTTTGGCAATTTGGCGTGCCAGGTCGAGGTAGGCATGGTCGTAAGCTTCGTGCATATCCGGGAAACGCGGTCCGGTGGGGAAGTTAGGTCCGTGCAGCGGATGCTCGGGCATGAAGTTGATGTGGTCGGTGATGAGCATGAGGTCGCCAATTTCGAAGTTGGGATTCATGCCGCCCGATGCATTGCTCACAAAGAGGTTCTGAATGCCCAGTTCGTACATCACGCGAACAGGAAAGGTTACTTGCTTCATGTCGTAACCTTCGTAATAGTGGAAACGACCTTGCAGGGCCATGACGTCCTTACCGCCTAAACGGCCGAAAATGAGTTTACCGGAATGTCCCTCGACTGTCGATACGGGGAAGTTGGGTATATCTTGATAGGGAAATTCATCGACTATTTCAATTTCGGCTGCCAGACGGCCCAAACCGGTGCCGAGCACAATGGCAGTGAGCGGACGCATTTGCGTGTGATTTTTAATCCACTCGGCTGTTTCTTGAATTTTGGCTAACATAGTGAATAATTATTTGATTGAAAGTGGGTGAATATTGAGCATTCTCGCTGATTTCCACGGTTATGGGCTGCACGCAGAGCGCGCGGCGTAACGTGGGTACGAGGTGCGGAATCAGGGTTTGCAGGCGCGTGGCGTCCTTTTGCGTGGTAACGGCCAGTGCCGGGCGGGCATCGGGTAACATGCCGTCGAGCAACTTTTGCCATGCCTGGTTGATGCGCAGGGCATCTTTCACCGTGAACGCATGGTGGTCGGCAAATGAAAGCGTCGTGACGTTTTGCGCACCGCTGTCGCTGATGTAATTTACCAGCGGAAGCGGATTGGCAATGCCGGCAATGAGCAGCACGCTGCGGCCTGCATAGCTGCAGGGTTCAGGCGCAGCATCGGGGCCGTTATTGCCGGTCAACACGGTGCTATGCGCATCGAAGGGTTGCGGAGCGGCATACTGTATGTGGCTGTAGAACAAATGTTGCCCTTCCTCCACCGGAAGTGCCGGGCGTTCACTGCCCACGCATTTGGTCACTACCACTACTTGCGCCCGCCGTGCCGACGAGGCTGGCTCGCGCAGACGGCCCCAGGGCAGTAGGTGGTCGGTGGTGTAAAGCCGGTGTGCATCGGTGAGTAAAATGTTGAGTCCGGCCCTTACGTAGCGGTGCTGAAAGGCATCGTCGAGCACAATGATCTGGGGCGGATTGGGCAGGGCCATCAGTTGGCGAATGCCGATGACGCGCTTTTCGGCCACGGCCACTTGGGCAAAGGGGCAGTTTCGGCTTATCTGAAAGGGTTCGTCGCCGATGTCGGCCGCCGTGTGCTGCGGATTGGCGAGCAAATAGCCGCGCGTTCGGCGCCCGTAGCCGCGCGAAAGCATGGCCACGCGGTAACCTTGTTCGTGGAGCAAATGCAGCAGGTATTCGACGTGGGGCGTTTTGCCCGTGCCGCCCACTGCAATATTGCCCACGCAAATGAGGGGTACCCCGAAACTTTGGCTTTTGAGCAGGCCATAATCGAAAAGTTGGTTACGCACGAACACGACCAGACCCCATAACAGCGAAAGGGGGGCAGTGAAAACAGATAACAGATATTTCAATTTACAGACTTACTGAAAGTTAGGAACATAGAACATACGTGCTTGCAGCACATTGTGCTTGTCGTAGGTGCTGACGAAACGCAAGGGTTCGTAGTAAACACCCAGGGCGCTTTGCAGCTTTTCTTCGAGGTAATCGCGTTGGGTGGTTTCGTTCATCAACTGTTCGAACCACGGAGTTTTGGCAGGGAAAGTGCAAATGGCGTAATCCTGTAATTTGGCTCGTTTGGCGGCTTCGGCCACAGCATCGTTGAGCGTGCCGAGTTTGTCGACCAGTTTAATTTTCAAAGCCTGATTACCCGTCCACACACGTCCTTGGGCAATTTTATCAACCTGTTCGGGCGTCATTTTGCGTCCGTCGGCCACGCGCTTCAGGAACAGGCGGTAACCGCGGTTCACATAATTCTGCATGGCAGCCGATTCAGCTGCGTTGAAGCCGCGTCCCATGGCTCCGAAATCCGACGAAACATTGGTTTTCACCACGTCGAAGTGCAGACCGAGTTTGTCGGTCAGCAGTTCCGAGGCATCGGGCACCATACCAAAAATGCCGATACTGCCAGTAAGCGTGGTTTTGTCGGCCACAATGTAGTCGGCACCGCACGACAGGTAGTAACCGCCCGAAGCAGCCATGCCGCTCATCGACACTACCACCGGCTTTTTAGCCTTGAGCTGCTGCACGGCGCGCCACATCTGTTCCGAGGCGTATGCGCTGCCGCCGCCCGAATTGATACGGAGCACCACGGCTTTCACGCTCTCGTCTTTGGCCAGTTTGTCAAGGTCGCTCACTACCTTCGAGCCCACAATTTCGCTTTGGGTGCTATTAAGCGGGCTTTGGGTCGAAACATCCACAATAGTTCCTTCGGCATAGTAAATGGCAATGTCGTTGCTCGACGAAGCAGGCACATCGAGTTTTGCCAGTTCGGCGGGCGATATAAAGTTTACCTTGTCCTGCTGGCTGAGTTTCTGCAGTTTGGTGCGCACCTGGTCGATATAGGTCAGTTCGTCCACCATTTTCAGACGCACATAGTCGTTGGCTTCGGCAAACGTCACATAGCGGTCGGCAAAAGCGTTCAAGCTGTCGGTCGAAATTTTGCGCGAAGCCGACACATCCTGACAGAAGTGCTGCCAAATGTCGCCGATAAACGACTGTACCTGCTGGCGGTTCGGTTCGCTCATTTCGGTCAAGATATAGGGTTCAACGGCGCTCTTGAATGTGCCCACTTTGAACACTTGCATTTTCACGCCCACCTTTTTCATCAGGTCGGTAAAGAAAATGGGCTGCGAAGCGATACCGTGCCAATCGAGCATACCGCTGGGGTTCAGCCACACTTTGTCGGCAGCCGAAGCCAGATAGTACGAGCCTTGAGTGTATTGGTCGGCATAAGCCACAACGAACTTTTTGCTTTGTTTAAAGTCGACCAATGCCTTACGGAGTTCTTCGAGCGAGGCAAAGTCGGCGCTGAGCAATCCGCCTTCGAGGTAGATGCCCTTGATTTTATCGTTGGTCTTGGCCACTTTAATGGCTTTGAGCAAATCGTCGAGTCCTTGCGAAGCCAAGGCTTTGTTTCCCATCAGTTCGGCAAAGGGGTTTTCGGTTGCACGTTCCGACACCGTGCCGTTCAGTTCAATGCGCAACACGCTGCCATCGCTGACCGTAGGTTGCGTATCGCTGGTAGCCATGATGGAGAAAAACATAATCAGGCTCATGATGCCCATGAATGCCGTTACGCAGATAAAGCCTACGATGGTGGCTAATACATACTTAAAAAATTCCTTCATAATTGCTGTTTTTGGGGGTTGGGGTTGAAAGGGATTGAAAAGGTTTTGAGCGGCGGTTGCCGTTCGTCCTATCCATTAGACAACCCTCGGGCGTGTTTTACTACAAAAAACGGGATATTTTATCAGAATTTCTGAAGCAAAACACTTTATTTCTTAAAGGTCCACTTCCACCTCAACCGGGCAATGGTCTGACCCATAAATGTCTGTATGGATTTTAGCTCCTGTCAACTGGGGCTGAAGTCTGTCGGACACCAGGAAGTAGTCGATACGCCACCCCGTGTTCTTTTCGCGTGCCTTGAAGCGATACGACCACCACGAATAGATATCGGTTTGGTCGGGATAGAAAAAGCGGAACGTATCGGTAAATCCGTCACGGAGCAAACAGCTGAATTTTTCGCGTTCCTCGTCGGTAAATCCGGCATTCCGGCGATTAGTCTTGGGGTTTTTCAGGTCAATTTCCTGATGGGCCACATTCATGTCGCCACACACCACCACGGGCTTTTCGGCATCGAGTTTCTTCAGGTAGTCGCGGAAAGCATCGTCCCACTCCATGCGGTAATCCAGGCGGCGGAGTCCGTCCTGCGAGTTCGGGGTATAAACGGTTACGAGGAAAAAGTTGTCCATTTCGAGCGTAATCACGCGGCCTTCTTTGTCGTGTTCTTCGATGCCCAATCCGTAAGCCACGCGCAAGGGTTCGTGGCGCGTAAAGATGGCGGTTCCCGAATAGCCTTTCTTTTCGGCTGAGTTCCAGTACGACTGATAGCCATCGAAGGCAATGTCTAATTGTCCGGGCTGCATTTTGGTTTCTTGCAGACAGAAAAAGTCGGCATCGAGGTTGGCAAATATTTCGCGAAAGCCTTTGCCGTCGCAGGCGCGCAGTCCGTTTACATTCCAGGATATGAATTTCATACGTACAGTCTGTTTATATTATTGACAAAAGGGGCGGTTATGCACCAGTCACCCCGCCCAATCATGGGGCAGCAACTACTAAAAATAGCGAATTACTTATGGCAAATATACCAACTAATTACGAGATGCAACCGAATCTCTTAATTTTTTAGTAACTTTGCTGCCGCAAAATCTACTTGCAAACTTATTTGCACCGCTTGGTTTTCCTTCTCTTTATATATATGCGTGATACACACAGATTATATATATGCGTGATGCACACAGCGTATTTATATAGGGAACCGTAATGGCTTTTACCCACTCACAAACGACATTTTTTCATGAAACACCTCATAGCCCTCGCCTTTTTCATGCTTTTTGTAGGCATCAGTGCCCTGGCACAGCCCAAAATGCAATTCGACCAAACCACCGTGGAATTAGGCACGCTGCTTTGGCACAGCCCGCGCACCGCCACCTTCACGGTAACGAACAAAGGCACTGCCGACCTCATTATCAAGGACGTTCACCCCGACTGCGGCTGTACGCTCGTTAACTGGACGCGCACGCCCATCGGACCGGGCAGCACGGGCACCATCGAGGCTACCTACGATGCCGAAATGCTAGGTCATTTCACCAAGGGACTGGCTGTTTACACCAACCTCGACTCCATTCCGCATTACCTGAGCATCATGGGGCAGGTTTCGATGACGCAAACGGAACCTTCGGTGGAGTTTCCTTTTAAAATAGGCGACTACTTTCTGAGTACCGACAACGTGGAGTTCGACGACGTGAACCGCGGCGAACAACCGGTGTTTGCCCTGCAAATTTTCAACTCGGGCAAAAAAACTTACCGTCCGGAACTCATGCACTTGCCTAAATACCTGACGGCTGTGGCCGACCCCGACGTGATTCGCCCCGGACGCATGGGCCGCATGCTCATCACGCTCAACAGCGACGAACTGCCCGCCATGGGACTGACGCAAACGAGCATTTACCTGAGCCGCTTCATGGGCGACCGTGTGAGCAAGGAAACCGAAATCAACGTATCGGCCACCCTGCTTCCTGAATTTAAGGAAATGACTTCGGCCCACGGCGCACACCCGGTAGTCGAAATAGACAGCACGCACATCACCCTCGGTCCGCTCGACAAAAAGAACAAGGCTTCGGGCGAACTCGTGCTCCGCAACACGGGCAATGCACCGCTCATCATCAGCGCGCTGCAGGTGTATAACCCGGGTATCAGTGTCAGCTTGAACAAGCAGAAAATCAAGCCGGGCGACGATCAGAAACTGAAAATCAGCATCAATGCCAATAGCTCGTACTTCAAAGGTCGCCGCCGCATTCTGCTCATCACCAACGACCCGAAAAATGCCAAAATGGTCATCGATGTCACGGTGAAAACTTCTGAACCGCAAAAATAACTTCCGACGCTGACCCAATGACTGGGGCAATGAATTTACTCCGCACACAGCCCGATTTCGCACGCTTACAACCAGCGTCTGGAAAACAAATACAAAATAAAGATGCAAAAAAATCGTTCAATATTTGGTTAAATTAAAAATAAGACGTAATTTTGCATCGCAATCGGAAAGTAGCGCAGTTGGTAGCGCACTACGTTCGGGACGTAGGGGTCGGGCGTTCGAGTCGCCTCTTTCCGACACAACCGAGGTAAATCGCCTGATTTATCTCGGTTTTTATTTTGTCCGAAAACGAACAAAGCAGCAAAGCCCACTCTACACCATGAAACTGCAGTAACGCTCTGGCGCAATGCAAAAAATCAACAAGCGTGCCTATTCCGGTACAGAGACAAGACACCTCAACCTCTGTGAAGTTGCCTATTTTTTTTGATTTTTCTGCATAAAACTCCGTGCCAGTGTGCAAGATTTCAGTTTAATGCTGTTATATATACAACAGAAGTGCTGAACAACCTGCCAACCAACGGCAACTTCCCGGCTGTTTGAGTGAGCTACTGCAAGCAAAATGTGATAGACATAATGACTGAAGAACAACTCACAAAGGGCCTGCAAGCAGGCGACAATTTGGCACGCAAGGAGCTTTACGAGCGTCTTGCAGGGCAAATGTTGTCGTTATGCCGCCGTTATGTGGGGCAAAGCGACGAAGCTGAGGACTTGCTGCACGACGGATTCCTGCAAATTTTCAGTCAGATTGGCAAATTCACCTGGCGTGGCGAAGGCACGTTGGCTGCATGGGTGCGACGAGTCATGACAAACCATGTGCTCAGTGCCCTTGAAAAGGAAAAACGATTGGCCACAGACGACATAGACGAAGTGCCCGACATGGGAGCAGACGACAACGATGCACCTCCCGACATCAGCACCGACGTTATCATGCAGCTCATTGCCGAACTGCCCACCGGCTACCGCACCGTGCTCAACCTCTTCCTGGTTGAAGGCTGGAGCCACGCCGAAATTGCCGAAAAACTGAATATAAAGGAAAGCACTTCGGCTTCGCAGTACTTGAGAGCGAAGAAATTACTGAAAGACAAAATTCTGAATTACATCAATCTGAACGACTTATGAACCACCTCGATAATTGGGAAGATAACCTGCGACATAGGTTGTCCGATTTCCGGACGCCTCCTCCCGCCATGGGGTGGGAAAAACTCGAAAAGGCACTCAACGAACTTCCCGTTGCTCCGCCCGTGCCGTCGAGCAAGCCTCGGCCCTTTTACCTGCGTCCCTGGTTTGTCAGCACGGCTGTTTCGGCAGCCGCATGCCTTACCGTGGCCTTGCTGCTGCAACCGAGCGAACCGCTCACCCAGCATGCTGCACAGCAAGTGGCGTCAGTGGTCAAACAGCACGAAGCGCCCAAACCCACGCACCGGCCAACGGTTGCCCAAAAGGTTGCCGCACCCGCAGCTGCTTCTGCCCCAACCCTGGCACACAGCGCCAAACAAGCTGCGCCCGAAGCTGCCATGCCCGCCACCTGCCGCATGATGCCGCAACCTGCCGACGAAACTGCCGGCCAACCTGTTGACGTAGTCCGGCTCAGCCACTCCGAAACAGCTGACACCACAGCGCAAACGACTGCCGACGCACCACAAACCGATGCACCAGCGCCGTACTCACAGGACAGACAAACCCGAAGTTCACACTTAAATCGCACACACAGCGGACACGCCGTTTTTCGCCGTGCTCGCCCAATGCCTTCGTTGCAGCGCAACACCAACCACACGCCTCTACTCGCGGTCAACGCCCAGGTTCATCCTGCCAACCGCATGAGCATGAAAGGCTACATGGCCAAAAGCCTCGACTACTCGTACAGAAACAGCCCGAACGGATTGGGCAACAACGACTGGAACTTGGTGGTGGCCGAAAACCTGAATCGCGAAGTCAACACGCGCATCAATCACCATGTGCCTTTTCAGTTTGGTTTAAACATAGCCATTCCCATCACTCAAAAATGGTTTGTCAGCACCGGACTCACCTATACGCGCCTCACCACCGACATAACCTCAGGTTCAGACGCTTCGTACTTCGTCACCGAGCAGCGGTTGCACTACGTAGGCATCCCCATACAAGCGGGCTACACCATCTTCAGTTCGCGTCCGTTCAATGCCTACGCCACAGCCGGATTTCAAATTGAAAAATGCGTAAGCGGCACGCAAAGCACCACATACAGCATTGACCAATCCTATCGTTCTTCATCGGCCTACCACAATAAGTTGGGCCGCGGCCTTTGGCAAGCATCGTTCAATGCCTCAGCCGGTTTGCAGTTCAACGTCACGCGCAACATAGGTTTGTACTTTGAGCCTGGTGTAAGTTATTATGTGTCCGATGGCAGTTCGTTGCCGTCCATCCGTCACGACAAGCCGTGGCAGTTCAGCATGCAAGGCGGTTTGCGCTTCAGTTTTTCGGCCAAACCCTGACGCACGCCATCTTATTCACGTTGCCTACTTCGCCCAGCTGTACGCAACGTATTTCCCTTCGTGTCCGACACCTGCACCCTGCAAGTGTCGGACTTTTTTTGGGCTATATCACTTCGTCCTCGCGCAACATAGCGCGCATGGCAAATGCGTAGTTTCATGTTTAACAAACGACAAGGGGGGCTTACATCATCCGCCTGCTCCGCCCTCATGCTTTAGTGGCGGCACGCTCCCCTTTGCTCCTTATGTTAAATACCCAAGGTTTGCATTTGTGAAATTAAATCAAAAAAACACGCCCGTTGTTTGCTATGCTTGCAGCGATTTGAGACACGCGGCGGGCTATACTTGAAATTTACTCCGCGATTCTTGAAATTAGTTCCGAGCTTGTTGAAATTAGTTCCGAGCCTGTTGAAATTAGTTCCGAGCTTGTTGAAATTAGTTCCAAGCTTGTTGAAATTAGTTCCAAGCTTGTTGAAATTAGTTCCAAGCCTGTTGAAATTAGTTCCAAGCTTGTTGAAATTAGTTCCAAGCCAGTTTTAACAAGTTTGGAACTACTGATAACCAACACTTTCAGAATCACCACAACCTTGATTTCGCGCCCGCGTGTTTCGCACTGAAAAACGCATTGACAGCCCCTTTGATTTTTTACATTTATTCGTATTTTTGTTAAAACTGAAACGAGCATCACAAACGCGGAACTGATTGCAAGTACTACGGATTGCGCAACCTCCCAACGCGAATTGCTTTTCTTTTATAGGAAATGCCTGCTTTGGAGAACGCACAAACAAAGTACAGACCGTAAAACCGCATTTCAGAAGCCTTGAAACCTGATGCCAACGACGCGCAACAAGCCATTGACAAGGATTCTTCATTTTTTTCGCCCAATATCATTTTTCCATAAAGCATTGATTTTCAATCGGTTCATGCAATGCGTCATGGTGTACTAAGAAAATATTACACCTAAATCGTTATTTTTTTCCCGAATTTCTTGCATAGTAAAAAAAAACCACATACTTTTGCGATGTAATATTAAAGTAATACACCATTACACTTAATGAATCAGCGCATCGAAAGAGCGCGTGCCGACAACGATGCGTCACGGTCTTCGGAGCGCAACCTTACAAACGAAATATTCACCATCAAACCCTTTACCTGTTATGATAAACATTGATCAAATCAACTTCAGCTATCACCGGCGACTGGCTCCGGTACTCTCGAACTTTAGTTTAACCATCGAACCCGGACGCATCTATGGATTGCTGGGCAAAAACGGTACGGGCAAAAGCACGCTGCTCTACCTGATGGCGGGATTGCTCCGTCCGCAGCAAGGACATGTGCAGTTTACCACCGAAGACGGAAACCTGACGCTCGAGGCGAGCGAACGACGACCGGAAATGCTGTGCGAAACGTTCTTCGTGCCCGAGGAATTCGATTTGCCAAACATTCCACTGAAACGCTACGTCGACCTGAACGCACCGTTTTATCCTAAGTTCAGCCACGAAATTCTGAACCAATGCCTCACTGACTTTGAACTTCCGCAGAATCTGCACCTCGGTGCACTGTCGATGGGACAAAAGAAAAAGGCATTCATGAGTTTTGCGCTGGCCACAAATTGCCGCTTGCTGCTGATGGACGAACCGACGAACGGACTGGACATTCCGTCGAAAAGCCTGTTTCGCAAAGTGGTGACGCGCCACCTTACCGACGACCGCACGCTGATTATTTCGACACACCAGGTGGCCGACGTGGCCATGCTCATCGACCATGTGCTGATGCTCAGCGAAAGCCAGCTGCTGCTCAATCGCCCGGTGAGCGAAATCAGCCGGGTGCTGCGCTTCGAAGAACGTCCCATCGGGGCCGACATCAGCGATGCACTCTACGTGCAACCCTCCATTCAGGGCAACGCGCTGATTACGCTGAATCACTGTCCGGACAATGAAACGCCGGTGAACCTGGAACTGCTATTTAACTGTGCACAATGTGGTAAACTGCCTGCTGAACTGCTGTAAATAACTGGCCGCCGTTTTTACGTTGTACAGCCTCATCACTTAATCTTTTTGCAACAATGAAAAATTTTGATATGACCCGCTTTGGTCGCTTACTGAAACTCGACCTTCACCAATACGGCAAAACCTATTTGAGCTTTACGGCCGGTTGCCTGATAGCCCACTTCATCGGGCAGTTTCTGGTGTTCAAAATAGCCAACCTATCCGCCGTTCCCGTTCGCGGTAATGACCTTGAACACCTCGTACTCAGTTCGTTCATGGCCTTCGGCATCACCAGCTGTTTGCTGCTGCTCATCGGTTCGTCGCTGCTGTGGAACAATCTCAAAACAAAGGAGCAGCGCATTGCCTACTTCATGATTCCGGCCACGAACACCGAAAAGTACCTGTCGCGTTTGCTCATGTGTACGGTAGGCGTGTTTGTGATGAACCTATTGTCCTTTTTTGTGGCCGATTTGCTCCGCCTGCTCTTTTTCATCACTGCCGACTTGAACATCGGTTTGGGCTATGCTGCTTATTGCAGCGAAATGGCCGAAAACGGTGCCAACTTTATCCGAGGCATCAACATGTTCATCGACGAGGCCGGCTACGCCTGGCTGTTTAGCATGGTGATTTCCGCCATTTCCTATCTCGCATGGTTCTTGTTTGGCTCGGCCATATTCCGCACCTATGCCTTTGTCAAGACCTGGCTGCTCATTATGTGCATCAGCACGGTGACCTTCGCTTTGTTCAACGGCACTATCATGCTCATGACCATCACTACAACCGATTCAATGAAAGACCTCAACACGATTCTCTGGGTGCAGAATGCAGTGAACACTGTGGTGTCGGTTGTCTTCGTATGGCTGAGCTACTACCTGTTCAAGCGCATGACGGTGATTCCCCGTAAATTCTTCTAACCCCCTTTATTTGCTTACATCATGACATTCAAAGACGGACAACCCATTTACCAGCAAATAGCCGAACGATTGGCCGACGAGGTGCTTTCGGGAGCCTATCCCCCCGAAACGCGGGTTCCGGGTGTACGCGAATACTCTGCACTGCTCGAAGTAAACGTGAACACCACGGTCAAGGCCTTCGACCTCCTGGCGCAGCGCGGCATTATCTACGCACGGCGCGGCATGGGCTACTATGTGGCGAACGATGCCACCCAACTGATTCTGACCGAAAGGCAAAAGGATTTTCGCGAACAAGTGATGCCCGACTTCTTTATGCGTATGCTGCAACTGCACATCAGCATGGACGACGTGGAGGCGGCTTTTCGGCAATACAAGGAAAAAATGAACCACGCAAGTGGTGAACACGCATTAAATATTGACGCACTATGATTACAGTAGCCATCACCCTGTTCTCGCTGTTTGTTCTGTCGTTCAAACGCCTATTTTTGCGTTAAGTTCAACGAACAGCATTTTCTGCTTTCATAACCGATGAGTAGATATGAAGCAGATGTTGAAAATTAGTTTATACTTACAGAGTGGTTCAAAAAAAATGAGCATTTTATAGAACCACCCGACAAAAAAAAACCGCAACACTTTTGAAGGTGCTGCGGTTTTTCTGTATTTCATACCGCCCTCCCTTGCCCTTTGTGAGGCAAAGAGGCGGCGGAAAAGTGCAAACCCGAGGGGGCAATAAGTTCATGAAGTTTAGCGCATGTAGCTGCGCAAAGCGGCTGCGGCCAGTTGCGCATCGCGCTCCGCTTCGAGCTGGGCTGTGCGCGCATCATAGTAGAACGAGGTTTCGAGCAAGTAATCCATCACCGAAATCTGTCCCTCGGCCAGTGCGCGGTCCAAGAGTTCGGCATTGGCCGTCAAAGCAATCTGCTCGTTGAGTCGCTGCGCCGTTTCGAACAAACTTTGCGCCGTGGCATAGCGTGTGCGAATGTCGGCCCCGAGTTGCGTTTGCACATCAGCCAAGTCGAGTTCCGACACCTGCCGTTCCATTTTGCGCTGTTTCACTTTGGTGCGGCTGTTTCCCCAAAGCGGAATGCTCACACCCAGCGTCAGTCCGCTGTAACGCGAATCCTTGACATATTCGCCCGAAAAGCCCACACTCAGCGTAGGCCAGGCTTCGCTTTTCGTCACCCGCAGCTGTTCGGTGCGCTGTGTCAATGCAGCCTTGCGCGCCACCACTTCAGGGTGTTGCTCGGTGGCATACTCCAGCATGCGCTGAATGTCGGGCAGCGAATCGGCCGCGTAAAGCGTGTCGGTGCAGTAAATGGGCATACCGCCGTTGAGTTTTTGCAAATTGAGCGTCACCTCGTTGCGCTCGGACTCAGCCTTTTGCAAAGCCGCCAGCGCCACCGAAGCATTAAGTTTCACCTTGTTCACCTCCAGGCGGTTGATGTCGCCCTCGCTGAACTTGCGTTCGTAGGCCGCCGCCAAAGCATCGGCCTGCACAGAACGGCGGTGAAGTTCGCTACACAGTTTGTTGAGATACACCGCCTGCGTCAGCAACTGTTCGGCTTCGGTCAGGATGGTGCGGCGCAAGGCAGCATACGAGGCATCGGCCATTTGGTCGGTAGCCTTAGCCAGTTTGCGTTTCCGCCCCGTAATGACACCCCAATCGAGCGATTGACTGACACTCACGTTCACGCGGTTAGGAATGCCCTTGGGCGAACCGAAAAAATAGCCCACTTCGGCTTCGGGGTCGGAAAGGCGGTTTTCAGAACGACTCTCCGCGTATGTGGCTTCGAGCTGTCGGCGCTGCGTGGCCAGCGTCGTGTTGTGCTCCTCAATGAGTTTGAGCAACGATTCCGACTGCGCTTCGGCTTGAAGCGGAAACAGGCAGGCTGCGGCAGCAAACATATATAATAGTTTTGATATATTCATAACATAAAGAATGTGTGGTGAATTAAATGGTGCTTGACGAATCAGCCTGTCCGTCTGCAGGTTCAGCAGCAACAGCCACCGGTTGGACAGCCGTCGGTATCGGGGCAATGATGGGAATGACCACGAGGTTGAGCAACGTGCTCGTTACCAAACCGCCCAACATGACTTGTGCCATCGGGCTCTGAATTTCATTACCCGGCAAAGTACTGCCCAAAGCCAGGGGAATCAGGGCCAGGGCCGACGACAGGGCGGTCATGATGATGGGCAACAAACGGTCGAGCGAGCCTTGACGGATTACTTCGCTGCGGCTGAGTCCGCTGTGGGCCAACTCGTTGTAACGGTCAACCAGCAACATACCGCCACGCGTGGCAATGCCGAACAGCGAAATGAAACCGATGATGGCCGGAATACTCAGTACGCCACCGGTCGACACCAGTGCCAGCACACCGCCGATGAGGGCGAGGGGCAGATTGCACATCACCACAAGGGCTTGCTTCCACGAACGGAACTGCAAATAAAGCAACAGCAAAATCACGATGATACTGATGATCGAAAGGCCCAACAGCATACGCGAAGCAGCCGATTCACTTTCGAACTGTCCGCCATATTCTATGTGGTAATCCTCGGGCAGGGTGATTTCGCGCTCAATGATTTCGCGCATATCGGTAACTACCGAACGCATGTCGCGCCCGGCCACATTGGCCGAAACCACGAGTTTTCGCTGGGCATTTTCGCGGCTGATGGTGTTGGGACCGGCTGTCGAAACCACTTCGGCCACTTCAGCCAGGGGCACCTTGCGTCCGTCGCTCGTGTCGATGAGCAAACCGCGGATGCGGTCGATAGTGGCAATGTCATTGTCGGCCATGCGCACCGTGAGGTCGAACGTCTTGATGCCGTCCTGCACCTGGCTCACCACTTCACCGCCCAAGGCTGCATTCACATATTGCGCAAAGTCGGGCAAGGTGATGCCATACTGTGCCAACAGCGTGCGGCGCGGCTTGATAACGAGCTGCGGACGCTCAATTTGCTGTTCAACGTTCAAGTCCGTCACACCCTCTACGCCCTTAGTGGCATTTTGTATCTGCACGCCCAAGCTGTGAAGCTGCGAAAGGTCGGGACCAAAAATCTTGATGGCAATGCCTGCCTTCGTACCCGACAGCATGGCGTCGATACGGTGCGAAATGGGCTGACCAATTTCGATGCTCACACCCGGCAGGGTGCTCAGACGGTGGCGCAGGTCGGCCATCACCTCGTCCTTGCTGCGTTCCTTGAGTTCGTAGGGCACCTCCATTTCGCTGGTGTTCACGCCCAATGCGTGTTCGTCGAGTTCGGCACGGCCTGTTTTCCGGGCCACAGCCTTGACTTCGGGCACCTGCATAATGAGTTTTTCGGCTTGTGCGCCAATGCGGTTACTCTCGGCAAACGATACACCGGGCAGGGTGCTGACGTTGATGGTAAACGAACCTTCGTTGAACGGCGGCAGGAACGAACGGCCCAGCGTGAAGAAGAGGGCCAGCGTAACCACTACCAGTACGCCCGTAACGGCCAGTATGCCGCGCGATGCCTTACCGGTGGCCCAGCTGAGCATGTGCAGGTAGCCTTGCTTCATGGCGGTTACCCAGCGGGGTTCCTTGCTGATAGCATTGTTCAGTTTGCCGGCAGGATTTTTCAACAGATAGCTGCAAAGCACAGGGGTGAGCGTAAGGGCCACGAGGGTCGAGGCAAACAGCGATACGATGAAACTTACGCCCAGCGGTGCCAGCATGCGGCCTTCGAGTCCGGACAGGAAGAAGAGGGGAATGAAGCTGACCACAATGATGAGCGTGGAGTTGAGAATGGGCATGCGCACCTCGCGCGAGGCGTTGAAGATTACCTCCATCTTCGACTTGCGCTCCTCAGGGGGAAGCTGGGCATTGAGGCGGAGGTTCTTGAACACATTTTCCACATCGACAATAGCATCGTCGACCAACGAACCAATGGCAATGGCCATACCGCCGATACTCATGGTGTTGATGGTCAGCCCCATGAGCTTGAGCACAAGAATGGTAACGAGCAGCGATATAGGAATGGTAACGAGCGAAATGAGCGTGGTGCGGCCGTTCATCAGGAAGATGAAAAGCACAAGTACCACGAAGATACCGCCTTCGATGAGCGATTGGCGGATGTTCGAGATGGAAGCGTCGATAAAGTCCTGCTGACGGTAAAGGTGTGTGTCAACTTTTACGTCCTTGGGCAGCGAGGCTTTGAGGTCGGCCATGGCAGCATCGAGTTTTTCAGTGAGTTCGAGCGTACTGGTCGAGGGTTGCTTGGTAATGGTGAGCAGCACAGCCGGCTTTCCCGAAACTGAGGCCATACCCATACGCGGACTTTTACAACCCATAGTCACGTTAGCCACATCAGCCAGCACAATGGGTTCACCCTGCGGAGTGGTTTTTACCACGGCACGTCCCATTTCGAGCGTGTCGGTGGTGGTGAGCACACCGCGCACAATGTATTCGTTGCCGCTTTCGTAAAGCACACCGCCGGCAGCATTGCGGTTCATATTGCGTGCTGCATTCAGCACTTCGTTGAGGGTCACACCGTAGTGGCGCATACGGTCGGGGAGCATACGTACCTGGTATTCCATGAGGTCGCCGCCCATCACCGTAACCTGGGCCACACCGCCCGTCGAAAGCAGACGCGGACGCACGGTCCAGTCGGCCAGGGTGCGCAGGTCGCCGGGCGAGGTGGAGTCGGCCGTAAGACCCACAAACATCACTTCGCCCATGATGCTCGACTGAGGGCCGAGCGTCGGACTGCCCACACCGTCGGGCAGAGCGTCGCCGATGGTAGCCAGTTTTTCGGAAACTATTTGTCGGTCGCGGTAAATGTCGGTTCCCCAGTCAAATTCCACCCATACCACTGAGAAGCCGGTGGTCGACGATGAACGTACGCGGCGCACGTCGGTGGCACCGTTGACGGCGGTTTCGATGGGGAAAGTAACCAGACGTTCCACTTCCTCGGACGCCATGCCCTGGGCCTCGGTCATTACAACGACGGTTGGGGCGTTGAGATCGGGAAACACGTCCACTTCCATACGCCAGGCCGTCCATGAGCCCACAATCAGCAGCAGGGCTGTGAAGAACAGCACAACGGGCCGGTTGCGAAGCGAAAAGGATATGATTTTATTCAGCATGATTCTTCGTGTTTAGGATTTTGTGTAAAAAATGCGTCAAGGATTAGTGCGAGTGTCCTTCGGGTATTACGGTAGCGTTGGCTGCCAGTCGCACTTGCGTTGCGCCCTTTATCACCACGGGGTCGCCGGCTTTCAGGCCTTGGGTAATTTCGGTACGCACTCCATCGGTGGCACCGAGTTTCACCTCTTGTTTGCGGTAAGCGTCGGGATGAATTTGCAGATACACAAAGTAGAGTCCCTGTGCCTCAGTAATGGCTTCGTTGGGCACGGCCAGCACGCCCTGACGGGTGGCACCTTTCAGGAACACCTGAGCCAAACTGCCGGGCACAATGTTTCCACGGTTGTTGAACTCAAAAGTAACAGGCACAAAGAATGAAGAATCGTTGCTCGATTTGCCCTTCGACACCAAACGTCCGCCCAACTCGCTCAAAGCGTAGGTGCGGTTTGTTTCCTCGTAAGCCATGCGGAAGTTGGCTGTGGTGATGTTGGGCAACAGCGTATAATAGCGTTCGGGCACATCGGCACGGAGCTGCAAGCGGTTGTTTTGCGTGACAGTGGCAAGAGGCTGTCCGGCCGACACATAGTCGCCGGGTTTCACCATCACGTTCTTCACATATCCGTTCATGTTTGCGCCCACAGTGCGAGTTTGCGATGCGCCGCCCAAACTTTTGGCAGTGGTTTGTGCGGTGGCAAAGCGCAGACGGGCATCTTCGAGTTCGCGCGCCGAGATGATTTGGTCTTTGGCCAAACGTTCAGCACGATCAAGTGCGGTGCGTGCGGCCTGAAGTTCGGCTTGCGCGGCAGCGGCAGGATTGCCATCGGCCATGTTGGCTGCGCTGATGCGGAACAGGGGCTGACCGTTGCGCACGGACATACCGTCGGTAAGTTCGCCCGTAGCAAAACTGATAACGCCGGCCATGGTGGCAGACACGGTGGCTTCGGCACCGGGTGCGGGCAATACGCGTCCGCTCACTTCGACTACTTCGGCAAATTCCGAAGCCTGCAATTTCGTGACTTGCAAACCGGCTGCTTTGGCTTGTTCGGGGCTGAAGCTGATTTCATCGGCTCCGTGTTCATGTCCGTGTTCGTCGGCGTGTCCGTGTTCGTCAGCGTGTCCGTGTTCGTCAGCGTGTTCATCGTGGTTGTGTGCCGAATGGCATGCAGTGAAGAGCATAGCCTGCAAGCAAGCCATGCTTATAATAAGGAATCGTTTCATTGTAAACTTTTTAAAAAAGGAAATAAGGAATGCGGTCGGCATCTACACAAAGTGATGCCGACAAATTAAAATAAAAAGGACGAACCAAGTCTGAAGGACTAAAAGTCTGCAAGTTACGGAACTGCAGAAAATGAAAATATGCGGAACTGCAGAAATACAGATATGCAGGACTGCAAATATTATAAATATGCGTATCAGGCTCGGTTGTCAAACCACGATGAAGGGGGCCCCCGCCGGGGCTGATGTTTGCCTTCGCGGCAAATGGCATGTACAAATTGGGCTACCCAACTACGGGGTTCGAGCCAAACAAAAGCCGGTTCGGGCAATAAACTGCCAAAAAGCACCGGCAATAATAAATGGGCCGAAGCAAGGTCATGCGCATCATAGCGCTGCCCCATCACTTTGACCACGGGCATTTTCAGCGAACAATGTCCGCTGTTACCACCCTCGTTTCCGCTTGAACTTCCGTTGTGTCTGCCGTGAGTGTGTTGGCAGTCGTCGTGTCGGGCTGGTTCGTGCGGTACAACCGGGGCGTCGCAGAATTCAAGGGTCACGCAAGCCACCCCATCAGCGTGATGATGATGGGGCACGAGCATAGCCACCAATATCAAACTGATAGCTACCCAAATTCTGAATAAGTGCCGGGGTTGCGTCATGCGTTATATATCAAAAAAACACGATTCAACGTGTAGTCATTATCCTATAATTGAGCCAATCTGCTCATATTTTCTGCAAAAATAATAGTTTCTTTTAGCAACCTGGTTGCAAACATGTCATTTTTATCGGATTTTAGCGTAAATATCCCATAAAGAGGGTATACTGGCAACGCAACTTAAATTTGTATCCACACGGGTTATGCGCAATTCGATTTCAACAAGTTAGAAGAGGCTCAGCCGCAAAAACATGTGGTACAATTCAACAAAGTATCCCGGGTTTCAGACAGGCCTACCTGCCCTACTTTCTGCTGTAACAAAATGTCAAAGAACGCTGAATGAATAAATAAGGAATATTGTTTTTTCATCCGTTTAGGCTGACGTACAGTTTAACCGTACTGTCGCGCAGCCTTTATATGGTTGATGCAAAGATACAATGCGAACACTCCGAAATCCAAATTTTTTGACCGCCTAATATCGCACCTCGAAAGTTTTCCACACCTCCGAATGGGCATTCAGCCCTTTATCTACGGGCATTCCGGTGCGTTTTCCACACGCGAAAAAAAATAAAATCGGGATATAAGTAGGTGTTCAAAATTATTTTTACTTTTGAATTGCGTTATTGTGCCGTAGTTGTTTGCACTGACATTGCATGGTGTGCTTGCACCATATCTGCCTGCCCACACCTTTTTGCTACTGATTCTTAGAAGAGCGAAACAAAGCTATATTTTTGAATAATTTTTCACACTGTTTCTCACAAGTTATTGAAAGGAGTACACCGCATCGTATCTCTTTTTTATCCATTTTTTCATGATTTAATAGTTGAGGTATGAAAAATTGGGTGTAACTTTGCAGTATATTTGAAGCAACAAAAATATAAAAACGCAAACGTGTAAAAGGAAACTACTGATTTTCAGCAATTCTGGCTTATATTCAATTATTAGGCAAGCACGTTTTTGTATCAACATTCTATTTTTTTAGAAGTATGCATCAGTTTTCTAAATTTTTATTAGCCGCACTTACCGCTCCGGCCTTTGCCGTTTGCGCCAGTGCACAAGTAACTACTTCAGCCATCAATGGTCAGGTAGTGGACGAGAACAACCAACCCGTTATCGGTGCTTCGGTAATGGCTGTTCACACCCCTTCGGGTACCCGCTACCGCACCGTTACCAACAAGGACGGCCGTTACACCCTGCAGGGTATGCGTCCGGGCGGACCTTACACGATGCGCATCAACTACCTGGGCTATGGCGAGAAGAGCTACGACAAGCTCTATCTTGAACTGGGCAACCCCACTCCCATCAACGTGCAAATCAGCCCCAAGGAAAACACTTTGAGCGAAGCAACCGTTACGGGTCAGCGCAAGCAAAAGGGTGGAGCTTCTGAAAACTTCAACCTCGAACAGATACAGAACGTGCCGACCGTTAACCGCAACGTATATGACCTGGCTAAGAACAGCCCGATGGCCATGACGAACAAAGACGGCGGTATCACGTTTGCAGGTTCGAACAACCGTTACAACAGTTTCCAAATCGACGGTGTGGTAATGAACGACGTGTTCGGTTTGGCCGGTAGCGGTACGAACGGTGGTCAGACCAGTGCCAACCCCATCTCAATCGATGCCATCCAGGAAATGCAGGTGGTTGTTGCTCCCTTCGACGTACGCCAGAGTGGTTTCACCGGCGGTGCCATTAACGTGGTTACGAAGCAGGGTACAAACCAAACGCACGCTTCGGCCTACACGTTCTTCAACAACCAGAGCATGTACGGCAAGCACAGCGCACTGAAAAACGACATCAAGGATCCGCTCTCTCAACAGTTCGACCGTACCTACGGCGGAACTTTGGGCGGTGCCTTTATCAAGGATAAACTCTTCTACTTCATCAGCGCCGAAGGTAAAAAGCAGAGCTACCCGACCAGCATTTACCCGGGATATGCCGCCAACTACCTGTCGGAAGCTACGGCACAAACCATTGCCGACCAGTTCGAACATCTGACGGGCATTGGCGAAAGTTTCGGTCCGCGCAACGTAGATAACAAATCGTTCGGTTTGTTGGCTCGTGTAGACTGGAACATCAACGACCAGCACAAACTGGCTTTGCGCTACCAGCACAACGACTCGTTCGACGATAAGTACGGTGTTGGTACCAACCGCTTTACCTTCAACAATTCAAGCTACCGCCAGAAGAACAAGACGAACTCTGTCGTAGCCGAATTGAACTCGCGCTTCACCGACGAAATCTTCAACGAGTTGCGTTTCTCAACCACCTTCGTTCGCGACCAGCGCGAAGTGCCCTACCAGGGTCCGACGGTACAGATTTACAACTTGGTTAGCACCGACGGTACGGCTTCGAACATCACGGGTAACATCGGTACTGAATACTCTTCGGGTGCCAACAAGCTGAACCAGGACATCTACTCACTCGAGGATAACTTGTCATGGTACAAGGGCGACCACACCTTTACGTTCGGTACGCACAACGAGTTCTACAAAATCAGCAACCTCTTCATTCAGGCTGCCAACGGTTCATGGTACTTCGACTCACTCGAAGACTTCCTGGCCGACAACCCCTCGAAGTTTGTGTACAAATACACCGATCCTTCGCTCACCAACGGTAACACGAAGTATGCGCCCGACCTCAAAGCCGGACAATTCGGTTTCTACGCACAGGACAAGTGGAACGTAAACCGCAACTTCAACGCTACGTTGGGCTTGCGCATCGACATCCCCGTGGTGTTCAACAACCCCACGACGAACCCTGCATTCAATGAATATTCGGCTTCGAAGGGCTTTGGCGTTAAGGTAGGCGAAATGCCGGGTGCCAAGGTGCTCGTTTCGCCCCGTTTGGGCTTCAACTGGTATGCCGACAACGCACACAACACGCTCATTCGTGGTGGTGTAGGTATCTTCACCGGCCGCGTTCCCTTCGTTTGGCTTTCAAACGCATTCAACAACACCGGTATGGAGTTGAAGGACGTAACCGTTCGTAAGGACGTTCCTTCATTGGGCAAATATGCCAAGAACCCCATGCAGGCTGTGAACGACGCTGCTGCCAACGGTAAGGCTGGCAACCCCGCCATCGCTACGGTTTCAGACGACTTCAAGTATCCGCAGGCACTGCGTGCTAACCTCGCTTTAGAACAGAAGTTGCCGGGCGACGTGAAATTCACCCTCGAAGGTATTTACACCAAGACGCTCAACAACGTGTTCTTCGAGAACCTTGCACTTTCATCAACGGGCAAGAAGGCTTACGCTGTGCCCGGTGTTGAAGCTGCTGCCGCTCCGCTCTACAACATCGAAAAGAGCAGCTACTCTTCAATCATCAACCTGAAGAACACCAACAAGGGTTACACCTACGCCATCAGCGCCGGTTTGGAAAAATCGTTCGACTTTGGTCTGGACCTCACAGCCAGCTACACCTTCAGCCGTGCCAAGTCGGTTAACGACGGTAAGTCATCGGTTGCCCTTTCGAACTGGCAGAAGAACTCGTCAGTCGATTCAAACTCGAAGGGCGAACTCGGCTTCTCGAAATTCGACATTCCTCACCGCATCCTCTTGCAGGTTAGCTACACCTCGCCCAAATACCTCAACGGTTGGATGAGCACGAACGTGGCTTTGGTTTACAACGCATTCTCTGGTTCACGCTACAGCCTTACCATGTCTGACGCCAGCAAAACCGACTTCAACGGCGACGGTGCTACGGGCAACTCACTGCTCTACATCCCTACCGACGAAGAATTGAACCTCATGCAGTTTGCTGCCACCAAGAACATGACGGCTGAACAGAACCGCGAAGCCTTCCGTTCATGGATTTTGGCCGACGACTATGCCAAGGAGCACCGCGGACAGTTTGCTGAACGCAACTCGAACTTGTCGAAGTGGGAACACCAGATTGACTTGCACATTTCGCAAAACATCCACAACATCAAGGGCATCGGTAAACTCGAATTTACCTGCGACATCCTCAACTTCACCAACATGCTCAACAAGAAGTGGGGTCGCACCTACAGCGTTGACTGGAACTACTCTCCGCTCAAAGTGGCTTCTGTAAGCAACGATGCTAACGGCAACCGCGTGGCTACCTACACTTACAACGGCAGCAACAAGCCTAACAAGAGCGACATCGGTTCACGCTGGCACGCTCAGGTTGGTTTCCGCTTGACTTTCTAAGTGGTGCAACAAGTATGAACGCTGTGAGAATCGCTCCGAATGCGCCGAGTGCGCTGCGATTCTTCCGCTACACTTAAATATAATATGGGAAGCTCTCCGTATGCGAGGGCTTCCCATATTTTTTTCAAAAAAAACATAACAGCCAATGCGCCAAACGCCCAACAAGGCACCACTGCAACGGGCATAGGGCTGACAGCAGGTAACACAAACTACCTTGCTTTTAACGCAAAAAAGGGCTTAATTTCAGACAAATGCACGATTATTCCGCCGAAAATCTGTAAATTTGCCCACATAATCAATTTTTTAATCCTTTTTACTCAATGAAAAAAGTATTTCTTTTAGGATTGGCTCTGATGCTGAGCCTCACCGGTGCCCGTGCCGACGAGGGTATGTGGCTCCTGAAACTCATGAAGCAGCAGCACCTGGAGGACTCGCTGCGCAAGGCCGGACTGCAACTGCCGCCCGAAGCCTTGTATAGCGAAACGTCGCCTTCATTGCGCGAGTGTGTAGGTATTTTCGGCGGTGGATGTACCGGCGAAGTGGTTAGCCCGAACGGTTTGATTCTGACCAACCACCACTGTGGCTTTAGCTACGTTCACGAAATGAGCGGCATTGGCCACGACTACATGAAGGATGGCTACTTTGCTACCAAGCAAAGCGAAGAACTCCGAACGCCCGAAAGCCTGACGTTTACCTTTGTTCTGCGCATCGTAGATGTGACTGAAGAGGTAAACAAAGCTGCTAAAAAGGCTAAGGCCGACATTTACACCGAACAAAGTCAGGGCTTTCTGCAGCCCATTGCCGAAAAACTGCTGAAAAAGAGCGATTTGAGAAAAAAGAAGGGCATAAACGTGCGCATCGTTCCTTTCTTCGGCGGCAACCAGTTCTATATGTTCTACGAACAGACGTTCCAGGACATCCGCCTCGTGGCTACTCCCCCCTTCAACATTGGTCAGTTTGGCGGTAACACCGACAACTGGATGTGGCCGCGCCACAATGCCGACTTCAACATGTTCCGCATCTATGCCGACGAAAACGGCGACCCTGCTCCTTATAGCCCCAACAACGTGCCCTTGAAGGTTAAGAAATACCTGCCTGTTTCATTGGGCGGACCGAAGGCCAACGAGTACACCATGATTATGGGATTCCCCGGCACCACGACGCGCTACCTCACGGCAGCCGAAGTGAAACTGCGCTGCGAAAGCACCAATGCGCCGATGGTATTGGCCGGCAATCCGCTCCTGGCTTTCTACAAGAAACTCATGGACCAGAGCGACGAACTGCGTCTGCTCCTTGAAGATGACTACGCCAGCTGGGGCAACATGGTCAAGAACTTTGGCGGTATGAACGAGGCTGTTGAAAAAATTGACCTTATCGGTCAGAAAAAGGCTGAAGAAAATCAGTTCCGCCAATTTGCCAAGCAGAGTGGCAAGGCTGAATACGATGGCGTTATCGAACGCATCGAGGAACTCTGCGCTGCTTACGCCGACACGGTTCACGACCTTTCGCTCCTGCGCATCACCTTGCTGAACCAGCGTTTGCAGGTGCCGACTGACTTGGTTGAAAAATACCTCGGTGCACTCGAAAGCGGTAAGCAAAAGGACATTGAGGCCAGCAAGCAGCAACTGCTCAAGGCTATGACGGAAATACTGACTGCCGGCAAGCTCACCACGAAGCAGGGACTTGAAGTAGAGGCTAACAAGATGAACTTGCTCATGCCTTTCTATGCCAAGTACAACAAGCTCAACCGCAAACCGAGCTACACGAATCGCAACATGAACGAACTCTTTGCCCAGTCGGTATTTACTGACAGTGCCCGCCTGGCTAAGGCGCTTGCTACGGGCAAGGCTGATGTGCTGAAGAATGACCCGCTCTACGTGAACGCCAAGGAACTTGAAGGCTTTATCCATTCAGTATTCTCGCAGGCCAACAAGCGCTACAACCACGAACGTGCTGCGCTCGACCGCATTTATGTGCGTGGCTTGTGCGAAATGTACGACTGGTCGAAGGCTCCCGATGCTAACTTTACGCTGCGTATGACTTACGGTCATGCTTGCGACCTCGTGCCGCGCGATGCCGTTCACTACAACTGGCAGACGGTGCTCGACGGTATGTTTGAAAAGGAAAGCAAAACGGAGTCGGACTACTTCATCAACGAACGCTTGCGCAAGCTTTACAATGCCAAGGACTTTGGCCGCTATGCACGTCCCGATGGCAAACTGCCCACTTGTTTCCTTTCGAACAACGACATCACGGGTGGTAACTCGGGTTCACCGGTGCTCAATGCCAAGGGCGAACTCATCGGTTTGGCTTTCGACGGCAACATCGAATCGCTCTCGTCTGACCTCAAGTTCAACCCTGCCCTGCAGCGTTGCATCAACGTCGACATCCGCTTCGTTCTTTTCATTCTCGACAAATTCGGTGGCGCGGGCTATGCCATCGACGAAATGGACATCCGTCCGTAATCATTGAGCTACGGCACTGTTGCCGTACAGCCGAATAACGGACTGATTCCCTCCCCTTACATACAATCCCGTTCTGTGACGTAATGCACAGAACGGGATTTTTCGTCCCCCTTAGCAGTGCCGATTTCCTGACGCAAATGTTAACTGACGAACGCGCTAAAAGGTGAAATGCAGTTAAAAACAAAAGTCCTACATGCCTGCTTCCAACCGTCGGTTCAGCCCCCGTTCGGCCTGTCGGCATAATTTATTCCGAGCTTGTTGAAATTTCTTCTAATCTTGTTGAAATTAGTTCCGAGCTTGTTGAAATTAGTTCCGAGCCAGTTTGAATTAGTTCCGAGCTAGTTCTGACAATCTCGGAACTATTGATAATCAGCGCTTTCTGAATTACACCAAAGTCGGACTCAAAAACGCTTGTCGCTGTGTCCCACCCACGAAATAGCCCACTTTTTCGTTTTACATTTATTAAATCAGTTCTTAAAGCCATCAGCTATTTTCTGCTCCACACAAAAGGCTGTCCGAAAGTAGCGAAGACATTGGCAAGTTGCCACACAAAAAAAACGCGCAGTGCCTGCACCCCCGTACGAGGGGCAAAAGGCACTGCGCGTTAACGCATTAAAATAAGTAGGAACGGATTACTTCTGAGGAATACGTTCGAGAATCGTCTTCACGAAATCCCAGTACTTAGCTACGCTGGGAATGTGGCAACGCTCGTTGGGCGTGTGGGGCGAACGGAGCGTAGGACCGAAGCTCACCAAGTCCATGTGAGGACGAAGGGCACCGATAACACCGCATTCCAATCCGGCGTGAATTACCTGCACGCGGTTTTCCTTGTTGAAGAGTTCGCTGTAGATACCCTTCATGAGTTCCACGATTTCGCTGTGGGGATTGGGCTGCCATGCGGGATATGCACCGTTGAGTTCCACCTTCATGCCGGCCATGGCAAAGGCACTTTCGAGGGTTTCGGCGCAGCATTCGCGCATGCTGTCGCGTGAAGAGCGGATAAGGATGAGGAAACGAACTTTACCACCGGCAATCTCGACAATGGCCAGGTTTGACGAGGTTTCAACAATGCTGGGTACTTCGGGAATGAAACGCAACACACCGTTGTGTGCAGCACAGAGGGCATTGATGAGGTTGTCCTGAATTTCGGCAGGCACAATCATTTTGGGGCAAGCCACGTCTTCGACGGTGAGTTGAAGCGATTTTTCAACCGTTCCGTACTCGTCGGTAAAGGTTTGCTTCCATTCAGCCACCGCTTCCTTGAAAGCCTCAACGTTTTCCTTCGGGAGCGTCAGCACCACTTCGGCTTCGCGCGGAATGGCATTGCGCATGTTGCCGCCCTTCCATTCCGAAAGGCAAGCTTCGAAGTTGGCAACGGCATCCTGCACGAGGCGAGCCATAGCCTTATTGGCATTGCAGCGTCCTTCGTTGATTTCAAGACCTGAGTGACCGCCGAGCAGTCCGTGCAGCGTCACCTTTACGGCAGCATCATCGGCTTCGGCCTCAACTTCCTGGTATTCGAGTGTAGCGTTCATGTTCACGCCACCTGCCGAACCGATAATCATTTCGCCTTCGGTTTCGTTGTCGAGGTTCAGGAGGATGTCGCCCTCAAGGGTTTCGCCCTTCATGTGGTTCACACCGTGCATGGTGGTTTCTTCGTCGGCCGTGATAAAGCCTTCGATAGGTCCGTGCTTCAGCGTGTTGTCCTCCATCACAGCCATGATGGTGGCCACAGCCATACCGTCGTCGGCACCGAGGGTCGTGCCCTTGGCCTTTACCCATTCACCGTCGATAAAAGTTTCGATGGGGTCGGTTTCAAAATTGTGCGTGCTGTCCTTAGCCTTTTGGGGCACCATGTCCATGTGTCCCTGCAGCGTCACATATTTGCAATTTTCCATACCGGGGCTTGCCGGCTTGCGCATAATGATGTTTCCGGCCTCGTCCTGGAAGGCAGTGATGCCTTTTTCCTTAGCCCAGTCGAGAAGGAATTTCTGTACTTTTTCCAAGTGTCCCGAAGGACGGGGAACCTGTGTGAGCAGGTAAAAGTTTTTCCAAATGGCCTGCGGTTGCAGATTAGCAATTTCGCTCATAAATTGTCAATATATTTAAGGGTTTGTAGTCAGGGTTTCATGGGTAGTCGGGGTGAAATTGGCTCGCTGCGGCTTTTGCACTTTCGGACGCTGATTGAGCCTTATCCAGCCAAATACGCCGAGCAACACCACGAGCGCGGTTTGAATGGTATGCACCACGAGTACAAAAAGTATGGCTTTGGGTTCGGCCACCCCGTAAATCACGAGCATCGTTTTCACGGCAAAGTGCCAGGGGCCGGCTCCATTGGGGGTGGGTACAAGCACGGCAAATGTGCCGACGCAGAACGACAGCAGGGCTGCCCAAAGACCGATGTTCGAGGTAAAGTCGAAACTGAAAAAGGCAATGTAAAAATGTAGGAAATAGCCCACCCATATCAGTAAACTGTAGAACAGATAAAGGGGGAGGTTGCTCACATTGCGCAACGACATGATGCCTTCGCACACTTCGTGAAGCATGTTTTTGCCCTTGCGAAACAGGGCATAGCGGCGCATGAGTACGCAGGCTGCCACAAGGGCTGTGACGACGCAAAGTGCCGTGACCAGATAGCCTGTGCCGGTAAAGCGGCTGAGTATGCCTTCGAGGTTGGTTCCGGTTTTATCCAGAAACAGCAAGAACAGCGGCAGCTGCGAAACAAAGGCAATGCCCGTGAACAGCAGCATGAAGAGCGAATCGACCAGGCGTTCGGTAACAACGGTTCCGAGCGATTTGGTAAACGACACGCCGTCGCACTTTTTCAGTGTGCCGCAACGGGTTACTTCGCCCACGCGCGGAATGACCAAACTGGCTGCATACGACAGAAATATGGCATCGACGCAAGTGCTGCGGCGCGGCTTTTCGCCCAAAGGTTCGAGCGACATTTTCCAACGCCAGGCGCGCGCCATCTGCGGCAATATGCCGAAAGGAAGCGACAGCAGCATCCACGACCAGTGCATCTCGTTGGTGACGCACTGAAAAAAATCGGTCCAGTCGGTGCCTCGATACATCCACCACAGAATGCTCAGTCCGAGCAAAAAGGGCAGCACGATTTGTAGGGTAAGTTTAATTAAATGTTTCAATGAGTTAAGTATTTCTTCGGTAATCAGGCAGCCGTGAGCAAGGCACAGGGATAGGGCGTCTGTGGCAAGCGGGACCCGAGGTGGTGGTAATCAGTGAAAAGAAAGGGCAGACTTATTAAGATAATTTGCAACTTCTGCTTGTAAATGAAATAAATTCTTACCTTTGCACCATCCTTGAGTGGCAATATTGCTGCAATATCGTTAGTGCCAAGTTTGTGCTAACCCATGCGGGGCTTCGAAAACTCATTTCGAAAGCTTTGCTAAGGTATAACCAATCTTCACAACAGCAAAAGTAGAAAAAATAGTTCAGATGAAGTCCGTACGTCCCAAAAAATTTCTTGGTCAACACTTTCTTACGCATTTACCCACGGCTCAAGCCATTGCCGACACGGTGGATGCCTGTCCTGACATTCCGGTACTCGAAGTTGGTCCGGGCATGGGGGTGATGACACAGTATCTTGTAACCAAGGACAGAGAGTTGAAGGTGGTCGAAATCGACTTTGAAAGCGTGGCTTACCTTCGCGAACATTTTCCTTCGCTCGAAAATCAGATTATCGAAGACGATTTTCTGAAAATGCATCTGGAGCATACTTTCGAAGGACGGCCTTTCGTACTGACGGGCAATTATCCTTACAACATCAGTAGCCAGATTTTCTTTAAAATGCTCGATTACCGCAACCTCATTCCTTGCTGCACGGGCATGATTCAGAAAGAGGTGGCTGAGCGTCTGGCGGCTTCGCCGGGATGCAAGGCCTACGGCATACTGAGTGTGCTGGTGCAACTGTATTACAAGGTCGACTACTTGTTTACGGTTGAACCGGGGGTATTCAATCCGCCGCCCAAGGTGCGAAGCGCGGTGGTGCGCATGACGCGCAACGAGGTGGAACACCCCGGCTGCGACGAGGATTTGCTGCGCCGCGTGGTGAAAACCACTTTCAATCAGCGACGTAAAATGATGCGTGGCTCTATCAAGCCGCTGTTGGCCGAACTCGACCAGCGCTGCAAAGGGGCTGCTCCGAATCATACAGAGTTTTTGGCTCAACCCTTGCTGACGCGCCGCCCCGAACAACTCAGTGTGGCTGAATTTATTGACCTTACGAACCTCGTGGCTCAGCATTACGAAGGTTCCCTTTCATAATTCTGCATTCTCCTTCAAAGGCAAAGCTCGATTTTGGCAATCGAAGCAAGCCTTATCCAAACAAAAATATCAATCAGATTCAATGAAAACATATTTAGTGACAGGTGCTGCCGGTTTTATCGGCGCCAACTACGTGAAGTACATGTTGGGCAAATACGACAATGTGCGCATTGTGGTGCTCGATTTGCTCACTTATGCCGGATATCTGGGAACCATTGCCGGCGACATCGACAATGAGCGTTGCTTTTTCGTGAAAGGCGACATTTGCGACCGCGCGCTTGTCGACAGTCTGTTTGCCGACTACCGCTTTGATGTGGTGGTTAACTTTGCTGCCGAAAGCCATGTGGACCGCAGCATTGAGAATCCCCAGCTGTTCCTCAACACCAACATCCTTGGTACGCAGAACTTGCTCGATGCGGCTCGCGCAGCATGGGTGATGGGTCGCGACGAACACGGCTACCCCACCTGGCGTCCGGGTGTACGTTTCCACCAGGTTTCGACCGACGAGGTGTATGGCTCGCTCGGCCCCGAAGGCTATTTCACGGAGGAAACGCCGCTTTGCCCGCACAGCCCCTACAGTGCGTCGAAAACGTCGGCCGACCACTTTGTTTGTGCCTACCGCGACACTTACCACATGCCGGTGAGCATTACGCGCTGCTCAAACAACTACGGCCCCTACCAGTTCCCCGAAAAGTTGATTCCGCTGGTTATCAACAACATTCTCGAAGGCAAAAAGCTGCCTGTTTACGGTAAGGGCGAAAACGTGCGCGACTGGCTCTACGTCGAAGACCACTGCAAGGCCATCGACATGGTGATTAACCAGGGCGAAAACGGATGTATTTACAATGTGGGCGGACACAACGAACGTCAGAACATTCAGATTGTAAAAATCATTATCCGCACCATCCACGACTTGATGCTGGCCGAACCGAAATTCCGCACCTTGCTCAAAAAGCAGGAACGCGATGCCGAGGGCAACATCAGCGTTGACTGGATTAACGAGGACTTGATTACCTTTGTGAAGGACCGCTTGGGACACGACCAACGCTACGGCATCGACCCATCGAAAATCAAAGCAGACTTGGGCTGGTATCCTGAAACGGACTTTGAAACAGGTATCGTAAAAACCATTCGCTGGAACCTGGAAAACCATGCCTGGATTGAGGCGGTGAGTGGCGACGATTATCAAAAGTACTACGACCAGATGTATGGCAAAAAGTAAACAGCCAACCGGCACTGAGTGCCTTCATCTCGTTTTTTTAAAAAACATGGCGCAACACATGGGCTGCATTCCCGCGTGTTGCGCCATTTTCATTTGAGTGAGTACCCACCCCCAAAAAACAGACACCGGCAGTGTTGTGCTGTCGGTGTCTGTAATTTTTAAATCAGTGTGTTCAGCTGTGTTTAACAGAGGAACAGAATAATGGATTGCGCTACAAGGATTCGCAGGAACATGGCCAAGGGGTAAACCGTGGAGTAACCTACGGATGCTGCATCGTTGTTGGCAGTTTGGTTAGCATAGCCCAGTGCAGGGGGGTCGGTCGTTGAACCGGCAATCACACCCATGAGCGTGAAATAATTGAGCTTGAACTTCAAACGGCCGATGGTGCCCATGATGAGCAAGGGAATGACGGTGATAAGGAAACCTACCCAAACGTAGGTTATACCGTCGCCTTCAACTACGGTCGACCAGAAGTTTGAACCTGCCTTGATACCTACTGAGGCAAGGAAGAGAATCAAACCGATTTCGCGCAGCAAAAGGTTAGCCGAGGTGGTGGTGTAAGTCACGAGGTGGAACTTGTAGCCATAGCAACCGGCGAGAATGGCGATGATGAGCGGACCACCTGCCAAACCTAACTTGAGGGGCGTGGCCATGCCGGGGAACTGGAAGGGAATGCTACCAAAGACGATACCAACGAGGATACCCAGGAAAATGGCACCTACGTTGGGGTGGTCAAGGCGTTTGATAGAGTTACCCAAAAGGCGTTCAACGCGCGTTACGCAGTCCTCAGGACCCACGACCATGAGGCGGTCGCCAATCTGAATGCGGAGCGAATTGTCGGCAAACAGATTCATACCCGTACGGGTGATACGCGTAACGTTCACACCGTGCATGGTGCTGAAGTGCATTTGTCCGAAGGTCTTTCCGTTTACTTCGGGCTGTGTCACGAGGATTCGCTTTGAAATGATAGGCGACTTTTCAGCTTGCCAGTCCACTTCGATGCTGCTACCGATAAAGGCAATCACAGCTTCAGCGTCGTCTTCGGCACAAACAGCGTTCATTTCGTCGCCAACGCTGAGTTTGGTTTCTTTGTTGGGCGAGAAAATTTCATCGCCGTGCTTGTAGTGCGTACAAACGAAGGTACGGCCAAGGAACTCGGTGAGCTGACCAAAGGTTTTACCTTCAAGTGCAGCATTTTCCACACGCAACGACATGTGGTAAGGCTTGGCATGGGGGTCGTCCTCCTGTGAATGGCGAATTTGCTCTTCTTCTTCTTCGAGCTTGATGCGCAAAATGTAGCGAATGGCAATGGTAGCAGCAATAATGCCGACTACACCCAAGGGATAGGCACAGGCGTAACCCGATGCAATGTTCTGTCCGCCCATGTTGATGCCAAGAGTGGTAATGGCTTCCTGAGCTGCACCTAAACCGGGAGTATTAGTTACTGCACCATACAGCACACCAACGGCCATTGGCAAGGAGGTGGGGTCAGAAGTGTCGAACACCAAATAGTAAAGTGCCAACATGGTGACGACGTTGAGCAACACGATGCCTACGGTGATGAGGTTCATCTGCAAGCCGCCCTTCTTAAACGACTGGAAGAAACCCGGACCTACCTGAAGGCCAATACAATAGACGAACAATATCAGACCAAAGTCCTGAATGAACGTCATTACTTTTGCGGGACAAGCAAAACCACCATCGGGATCGTGAATGCCCATGGCATTGTAAATGTGACCCACGACAATGCCCGCAAACAACACGAAGGTAACCCCTAAAGAAATGCTGCCGAACTTGATTTTACCAAGTCCTACACCCAGAGCAATAACCAGGGCATAGAGCAACACAATATGGGCTACAGAATCGGTTGCGACAAATAGAGATTGAAACCAATCCATAGTGAAAATGAAAATAATATAAAGTTAGAAAATGAATTTACTTTCTACTGTTTTAGTCGGGGTGTTTTTCCGATATAAGAATGTTGCAAAATTAAACAGAAAAAACCAAATAACTACATTTTATTGCAAGATTGTGGGTAACTTTGCCGATAAGGAGACTGTTTAACTTGAAATTCAGCCTCATCAGCGAGTGTTAAAATCCGATTTGCGATGATAACTTCTCAGCTGTACCCTACTTTTTAACTTGGGGGATTACCCCATACAACGAATTGATGAACTATGCAATACTTGGAATTTACGTTTAACACGCAGCCGGCGAACGAGGCTGTGCACGATGTATTGTCGGCTATGCTGGCCGAAATAGGTTTCGACAGTTTTGTTCATACCAACGAACTCGACCGCCCCGTTACGGAACGTGCGGCTAACCCTGAGGCACCCGAAATGGCTGAACTGACAGATGCAGGACAATTTCACTGCTACATTCAAAAGGCGCTTTACGACGAGGAGGCATTGCGCGAAGTGGTTGAACAGTTTCCGCTGCCGGAAGTGACCATCAGCTACGAAATGGTCGAGGCTGAAGATAAGGACTGGAACGAGGAGTGGGAAAAGAATTATTTCCAACCGCTCGTGGTCGACGGACGCTGCGTCATTGCCAGCACGTTTCACGAAAATGTGCCGCAGGCTGAATACAGCATCACGATTAACCCGAAGATGTCGTTTGGCACAGGACACCATGCCACTACTTCGCAAATGATCAGCCGCCTGCTCGAGGATGACTTGAATGGGCTTGAGGTGCTCGACATGGGCTGCGGCACCAGCATCTTGGCCATTTTAGCCCGTATGCGTGGGGCTAAGCATTGTTTGGCTATTGATGTGGACGAATGGTGCGTAAACAACTCGCGCGAGAACATTGACTTGAACCATTTGGATGGCATCGATGTGGAACTGGGCAATGCTTTGAGTCTGGAGGGACGCGGCCCGTTCGACTTGGTGATTGCCAATATCAACTTGGGCATTTTGCTCAACGACTTGAAATATTATGTGGCTTGCATGAAGCCGGGTGCACATATATATATGAGTGGTTTCTACGACACAGACGTGCCTCAACTGGTGGCCGAAGCTGAACGCCAGGGGCTGACGCTCACTGATGAGCGTGTGCTCGATGGTTGGGCGTGCATCAAGTTGCGCAAGTAATTGTGCCACGATGTGGTGTACCTAAGAGAGGACGATTAGTTCAGTAGCAAAAGCGTAGGGTAAAACCCAACGACGCATCAGGGGTTTCAGACAGGCCTACCTGCCTTACTTTCTGTGGTAACATTATGTCAAAGAACGCTGAATGAATAAATAAGGAATACTGTTTTTTCATCCGTTTAGGCTAAAGTGCGGCTTATCAATGCTGAGGTGAAGCCTGACTTCGCGAATGCAATGTCAGTGCAAACCGAAGGCTCAGCCAAATGCTACGCACAAACGCCTTTTTGCTACTCTCCCGGACGATTGCTGCACCTGTATTTTGTATGCGGCACATCGACTCCTTTTGACTTGAAACACTTTCTAAACAAAATCCCCGTTTCTTCCCAACTCCCTAACCAAGGAGTAAAAGAAGAAACGGGGATTTTTTATTTTCCGTTGGGAGAAGGGCTAAACCTACAGGCGGCTTATGCGAGACTATCGAAGCTATCGGAGCTGCGAGTTAGAAGGGATAGCCGATGGCAAAGTGTATGCCTAAGCCGTCTTTGAACTTTTCGATGTTGTAGAAACCGGATTTCGACGTTTTGTAAGGTGCATGCAGGGCAATACCTAAGTCGAGGCGCAACACGAGGAAGTCTAAGTCGTAGCGCAAACCGGCACCCGTGCCTAAGGCTATGTGCTTGAGCGAGGAACCCTTGAACTGCGAACCCGGACGTTTGGGGTCGTGGCGCATCGTCCACACGTTGCCGGCATCGAGGAAGATGGCACCGTGAATGTCGCCAAACAAGCGGGCACGTAATTCGGCGTTAGCCTCGAACTTGATGTCGCCGGTTTGGTCCATATAGGCGTATTTACTGTCGACCGGGCGGAACGAACCGGGACCGATGGAGCGCACGGTAAAGGCACGGATACTGTTGGCACCGCCCACATAGAACTGGTCGACATAGGGGGCTGCCGTGCTGTTGCCATAACTGTAGATGATGCCGCCAAACAAACGGGTGGCCAAATGCACGTCTTTGGTAAACTTGAAAGTTTTGTGAGCCTCAGCCGTGAATTTCACATATTGGGCAAAGGGATTGCCAAACAGCTCTTTGTTCTTTTCATTGAACTTTTTGCCGGTCATGGCGTAAATGGCTGAGGTTAAGTTACCTGCTTCCTTCAGCGTCAGTTGCACCCACCAGGGGTTGCGGCGCGAGGCCGACGACTGGTAAGTCATGCTGTACGACATAGAGGGAACAAATTGGTCGCGCATGGAAATGTAGAGCGCAGGGTTCGCAGTCATGATGCTGTCGAACTCGTGTGTGGTGTGGTTCAAACGGTCGAACTCAAGGTTGAACAGCGTCAAATCGTGTTTCAGGTTTTCACGACGGTGCCAGCTGTAAGTAACACCTAAGCCCAGACTGATCATGTTGTAGAACTTTGAACGGTTCTTCCAGTCGGCATCGAGTTTGAAGTCGGTCGTCGAGGGAAAACGCATGCGGCGACGGCTGATGCCGGGAAACACAAAGCGCGGAAACTTTAAGGCCAGTTCGGTACCGAGTTCGTAGGAATTGAGCAATGAATTGCCACCTTGCGCGCCGGCGCCGGTTTGCCATTCGTACGAGCCGAATATCTTGAACGACACTTTTTCGCCACCACGGAAAGCATTGCGCTTCGCCAATTCGTACGACACACCGGGACCCACCTGCTGGTTACTCTTCATCGTGGCGTTCACTTCGAAGGTCGAATCGTAGAGTTTATCCATTACAGCCGATACGTAAATATCGAGCGTATCACACTGCGCACTGGTATCGCGCGGCACGTAGTTCACGTCCATTTGGCTGAGCACCCCCATCGAACCTAATTTCTGAAGGGTTACTTGCTGGTCGCGCAGCGTGTAGGGCTTTCCGCGACGGTGCGTAATGGCATGGCGCCACATATTGGCACGCAGCGGCATTTTCTTGCCCGAATAATTAAAGGTGTAATTTCGGCGGCGTATGGTAGAATCAAGCGGTGCGTTGCTTCGTTCGCGAATGTTGATGTTGGTGTGGCCTATGTACCACGGGTGGTCGGCACGTTCGGGGCGTTCGGGGGCGGGCTGCACTTGCAGTTGCACCTTGTTCTTGCGCATCAGTGTGTCGGCACGGAAAGTGGTATAGTTAGCATTGAAAAAGTAGTAGCCGTGGTTACGCAGCAGTTCTTCAATGCGCACTTGTTCGGCCGAAAGGTTTACGACGCTGAACGCATCGCCGCTATGCAGTTTGCGGTTATGGTCGTCAAGGCGCAAAATGCTGTCGATGCGAGCGGGATAACCTTTATAGGCAATGGAGTCGAGGCGATAAAGCTGTCCGGCCTTTACGCTGTAGCTCACACGCGCCTTCTTCGGATTTTTCTGCGTCAAAATGTTGTAGTCCACATGGCCCTGGAAGTAACCGTAGTTATGCAGCGTGTTTGTGGCTACCTTGGCGCGCATTTCGGGGCTTACCAAACTGATGAGTACCGGGTCGGTGCCGAAGGTTTTGAAAATCCATTTACCAATTTTTCCTTGATTGTCGTGAAACTCGTTGTGTACCCACAAACCTATTTTCCACGGCCAGCTCATGCTCGACGAACCAAAGATGGAGTTGTTGGGCGGATAGGCCAACACGGCTTCCACCTCTTCCTTCGCCGTGGCAAAGTCGGCTTCGTTTTGCTTTTGCAGCTGTTTCAGGGCCTTAATTTCCTCTTTGGTCAGTTCGCGCTTCACATGAAGGAGCGAATCGACGTTCTTCGGCATTTTCCCGTCTAACAGTTTTTCGACGGCTTGCACGGCATCGGCCACGGCAATGATTACGCCTGTCGAATCGCGGTACTTCTTTTTGCGCATTCGGGCAGGGTCGTCTTTATAGTCAATTTTCTCGATACCCGTGTAAAGCTGCTCGTCCTCGGGCAGGGCACGGGTAGTAGAGCAGGCCGTGAGGAACCACGAGGCCGCCAGCGAGCCCAAAAAGGCTACGGCTGGAAACAGGCGCCACGTGATTTGCTTGATTTGATATTGCGATTGTATCATTTTGCTTTGTCGAGGTTGGTGTTTTTAGGAAGTACCGCCGGCTGAGTAGCGGGCAGTCCGGTAGCCGGCTGTTTGTCGCGTTTGTTCGCCGGTAGGGTCCGGGTGGCAGCGTTTTCGCCCTGCTGCAACTGCTTGCGCTTTTTCTTTTTGAAAATGAAGAGTTCACTCAAGCGGTCGGTTTTTCGACGCAGCACCAAACCGGCTCCCGTTTTGGTAAGCTGTCCTTCGAGGGGGTCCTGACTGTTGCGGTCGTAGAACACTTTGACATAGCGCGTGGCGCTTTCGTCCAAGCGGTATTCCACCGACACATTGTTGATGAAACTTTCGGCCGAGTTCTTAGCATCGGCACCCGTTGACACCTTACCGCCAATGATTACGCTGATGCGGTTACCCCAGAAGCGTTTGGCAAACTGGAAGGAGTAGTCGGTGGTGCTAGTACCGGTTTCGGCCGTTCCGCTTTCGACGCCCAGGTTGATGTCGATGGTTTTCAGTGCCGAACCGGCAATGTTCTGAATTTCGCTTTGCAAGAAGGCATTCAGCGCATTGTTCGCCTTGAAGCCTGAACCCGACATCATGCTTTCGTCGGTCATATACATGCCCGTAGCCATGAGCGTAACGGCTGCTTTGCCGCGCTGTTCGGCCGACATGGCTGCCAGTTCGTTCTGAATGGCCAGGTCCTCGGGAGCTTCGATGGTAAATTCCAGCCCCATGTCGTTCAGCGGTTTGGTAATGGCCACACCCACGTCGAAGGCTACCGAACGCTGTTTGTCGTTTTCGGTGACTACTGCCTTGGTGCGTTCCTTGGCGGCAATGTTCAGCGTGGGGTTCATCACATCGCCGGTAAATTCAACCGACGAACCCTGAACGAGTTCGAACGATTTGAGCGGAATTACGGGCAGAGCGTATTTCATTTCGCCACTGTTGGCGGTGAAGCGTCCCGTCATGCGCATATCGCCTTGTTGCGTCATGCGCAGGGTCAGGTCGCCGCCACCTTCGAGGTTTACGTAGCTTTGTCCGTCTTCGCTGAGGTTGCAGTGAAAGCGGGCGGCATCGCTGATGCTGATGCCCAATGTCAGGTCGAAACTACCTTCGGGCACGGGTTTCGTCACCGTAGCTTTGGTGCTGTCGGCAAAGCTGACAAACTGTACCAAATCGTTCAGGCGGTCGTCAACCGAAAGGGGCGAATCCTTGAGCACGTAGGTCATGTCGGTGCGGTCGAGCACATCCAGCTGTCCGCGAATGCTCAGGTTGCTCGTTGTGCCTTTGAGCGTACCCATAAAGTTGGTGTAGACCTTGCCAAACACCATCGACTTTGCCTTTTTGCGCGTATTGATTAGCTCAAAGTTGCGTGCCTTCATGTTGAAGTCCATGCGGATGCGGTCAAAGTTCGACATATCGAACACGCCGTTCAGCACGAGCGGCTGTTTACCCGTGGAGTACAAGTTGTAATTATCGAAAATCAAACGGCTGTCTTTCATTTCGACGGCTTGTTCGTCGGTGCGGAAGTCGAAACCATAAACATCGGAGTAAATGTGCGCCGAATCCAAATCGAGTTTACCATTGATAAGGGGTTGCGCCGTGGTGCCCGAAAGTTTCAAGTCGCCCCCTGCCCTTCCGCGCAAAGCTACATCGGTTCCGACAAGGAAACCATTGAGCAGTTTAAGGGGGAAGTCGTGCAGGGCGGCATTTCCTTCGAAGCTGCCTCCGTCGCGGTCGTAGTAAGTACCGTTGCACGCCAACACTTCTTCGCCGTTTGAGCTGATGAAAGCCGAGGCTTGGTGTTCGCCGCCCTTTTTAGGCAGGTAAAGGGCTTCGATACCTACGTTGCCTAAGGGGGTTCCTTCATATTTAAAACCTTGTGCATCGAGCGACGCCATGGCCGAAAGCTCTGATTTGTCTTTTTTGGCCGTGACGTGCACATCGCCGCTGAGCATACCGCTCAATTTGGGCATATAGGGGAGTACGCTCGAAAGTTCTTCAAGGTTCACGCGGTTCACACTCAAGGTCACATCGTTGAGCGAATCGCGCGGTTCACCGTATATTTTCAGTCCCGTGCCGTCGTCGGCCAGCAGGTCGACGTCGGCCTTTATGCTTTGGTCCTTGCCCAGGTAGATGTAGTTCTTTTTGTTTACCGTAAAGTTGCGGTAAGCCAAAATCGGGTGTTCGGGATAGAAGTGCACATAGGCTCCCTCGTCGGTCAGTTCGGCGCGTAAACCAATGTCTACGCCTTTTTTGCCTTGTCCGTCAAGGTAAATCACTTCCAATCCGGCACCTGCTTTGAGCAAATAGCCTTGCAGTTTCACTTCGAGCGGCGTCGGGTTTTTCTTATTGTTTTTGACAATACCGTTCAGCTTCACGCCCGTTGAATCCTGCATGATGTGCGTGTTGATGGTATCGAGCAGCAAGCCTCCCATACTGAACGCACCCATGCGCGCATCGCCCGTCATGCCCTGTAACGGGTCGGCATTCAGGTTCAGGTAAGCCGAGTTGAACGAATAGCCCTTCATGCGTGCCAGGTTATAAATGGGGTTATCACGTCCGGCGCGCACATACAAGCTCATCACCGGCAGAAGGGTTTTTAATTTTTCCTGATCAATGGCTTTGTTCTTAATTTGAATGCCCATTTCGTCGGCAAATCGCGCAATGTGTTTGCTGAGCAAAGGCACATTACCCTTTGACCCCAGATTCAGTGCCAAATCGCCTGCCGACAAAGCTGCCGTGGTGGTATCTTTCGACGTGGCAAAGTTAAAGGCTATGTCCTTGGCCACCGAACTGATACGCTCTGTAATGAAACGGTTATTGCGAATACCGCCTTCAACGTCAAAAGCCGTAAAGTTTCGGTTAGCTCGGGCGGCAATGTCGATGTTCGTGCCCACCCACAGCGTATCGGCCGTTACGCCGAGTTTGTAGAGGTCAAGTTCTTCGATGTTGGCCAGCAGCTGCACAGCATAACCTTTTCGGCTGATTTGTGCCTTGATTTCGCCGTCGGCGGTCACCCAATCGTTCTTGCCGGTTTGGAAGGTAGCGCGGGCTTGTCCGTTGCGCAAGTTGGCGTCGAATTGCAAACCGCTCAAGTCGTATTTGTCGTAGGTCAGTTGATTTATCGCAGCATCGGCCTTGAGGCGTGCCCGTACGCCGGTGGGATCGAAGCCCACACCGCTGGCCTGCAGTTTACCGGTGAATGGGCCAATGGGCAGATCTTTCACGAAATGGCCCACGGGAAAGTGCTGTGCCGTGGCTTTCAGCCGATAGGCTTCGGAATCAACATTTACGTTTGCCTTAGCCGTCAGTCGGCCGCCGCCTTGCGTCAGCAGCAAGTTTGCCCGGTATTGGTTTCCTGTAAAGCCAACCGTACCTCGGGCGCCGATTCCGTCGGGCACATTCACGGTTTGCAGCACGCTTTTGGGCAGCATTTGTCTGATAGCCTGCAAGTTGCGGGTGTTCAGTTCCAGTTTAAAGTCGCCCGTGCGGTGGTTTTGCATCACGAAGTGCGTGTTGCCCTGCGCCGTGAGTTTGGCCACGCCCGGCACCCGTGCCACGAGTTCTTTGATTTTCAGGTGGTCGATGTTGCCATCTACCTGTGCATGCAGCGTCAGCGGTTCACGCGGCATGGCTTGCAGATAGGCATCGTCCAGATAGCCGCGCGCCAGTGCTGCCAAGTCGTCGCGCCCAATGGAAGCGCGCAAATCGGCATGGCAGTCGCCGCCTTTTCCTTCGGTAAACGAGCGGAAATCGAATGCTACGTTGGCCGTAATTGCAGAGTGCGGCGTGTAAATTTCCAGCGCAGGCAACTGCAGGCGGGTGGTGTCCATCCATATTTGTCCGCGCAGTTTGTTCACCGCCAGTCCGCAGCGTTCCTTGAGGGTGGCCGTGCGCAGTCCGGCGCGCAATTCGCCCTGATTGTTGTAGCTCAGGGTGTCGATAATCAGTGCAATGTCGGATGCTTGAATGTGGTTGGGGTCGATGCCCTTTACGGGTGTTTCCTTGGGCAAATCGTAAATGGCCTCTGAGCGGCGCAGTTCGAGGCGGTGCACGGCGTAGTAATTTTTGCCTATGTCGAACACACCGCCGCGCAGGTCGGCAAGTCCCAGCGTGGCTCCGATGCGCATGGTGTCGCCGGGCATTGACAGCCTGACGCGTGCATTTTCCATATTGGCTTTTGCCACTTCGATGCGCCAGCGTGTGGGTGTCGAAGTGGTATCTTTCTGGGCGGTATCGCTCAGGGCAATGTCGAAATCGGCATTGCGCAGTTTCACGCGCTGCACATTGATAAATTCATTTACCCAGTCGATGGGGTTGGCCTCAGCCACGAGTTCTTCGGCTTTGCCTTTGATGCGTGTATCGGCTATGTAGCTTTTCGTGTCGATGTTCAGTCCGTAGGCTCCGAAACCGTCGACCACGGCTTTACCTTGCAGCAACGGCCACATTTTCACGTTTAGGCGCAACGAATTGAGCGCAAACAGGGTGTCGCGCTTTTCGATAGCTACCACTTGGTGAATGGCCAGGTCGATGGGAAAGGCCAACCGCACTTTTTTCACGCGGATGTCCATGTTCATGGATTCCGACAGATTTTCGGCCACGCGATGTACGGCAAAATTCTGTACGGGAGGTAGGTAAAGCAGGATGGCGAGCAATAAAAATAGTGCAATAGGTGTTAGGATGACTATGCCCAGCCATTTAAGTATTTTCTTCGTCTTCTTCATATTCCTTATTTGGGCCTGTGGTTGCCGCGGCTTAAGGGGTGAAAACACCGTTTTTGGTCGATACCGATGCTTTTAAAACGGTAGTTTCTGCAAAGTAAGCGTGCGCAACCTGCCAAGGAGCAAAATTAAGGTTTTCATACGGATTATGCTTGGCTTCAATGCCACAAAAGTGGTTATTATTCCCGTTTTCTGTGCTTTTGTTGTCGATTTTTCCTTCTCGGCCTTGTTTCTGTCGTTTGTGTTTTGATTTCGGGCAAAATGTTAAAGAACGATGGAGTAATAATCAAGGCAATCTGTTTTTTTCATCCGTTTCTTCTTCAATGTCTGTGCAAACCGAATGCAGAGCGACGAGAGCTGGCTCTCAAAAGCTATGCTGAGGTGAAGCCTGATTTTGCTGAAGGCAAAAAACAACACGCGAACACCAAAATCCAAAGTTGACGACAGCGCAACGCACTGCGACCTCTATCTTTTCAATTTCATTGAACAATAGTAGGCGTAGCTTCTTGTCAAAGCGAAACAACATCATAACCTTACCGAAAGACACTCCTTGCTTGAATAGATGCTGCTCCTTGGGAATAGAAAGCAATGGGTACATATAGGCAGACAAACGATAGTAACCGATGTGGGAAAGATAATGCTGGGCTTTTTCCTCATCGGTTATCTCCATACCTCTTGTTTTGAGTATCTGTACTAACTCTTGGGGTGTGGAATATGTTTTTATAAACGGAATTCTTATTGCCATATACCCATAAAAACAAAAACGACCCGCACATTTGAGCATCGTTGAGAGGCTTGGCGGGTTCTCGTGCTGTAAAGATACGAATAATCATTGATAATACAAACTTTTCAACAAGAAAAATACGCAAAAGTGGATCTCTTTGACATATTTATATTTTAATAAGTAGGTGTTCATAATTATTTTTACATTTGAATTGTGTTATTGTGCCGTAGCTGCTTGTTCTGTACTCAGGAGCATAGCGGGCTATGTGACTGAGGACAGGGCGAGCAGATGCGGTGCAAGAACACCGGTTCAAAGTAAAAATACTTCGATAGAATAATATAAAATAATTTTGAACACCTACTTAATATTAAACCAGCCCCTAGAGTCGCACTTTACCAGCCAAACAAAGTGGTTTTCAATGTAAAAGTGTTACCTTTTTAACGTCTACACCCATACCGAAAGCCCCGATGGGCAGAGGTGGACAGACATATATACATATAAGGCGTAATTGTACGCCTTGGTTTTATAGAGACTCGCATTTGAAAACCCCTAAATCTTCAGTTTAGGGGATGAAAAATGCGGGGTAGCGCAGCTACCCTTGACTTTCCATGCACATCTATAAATACAACAACAGGTAAATAAACGTGAAATTCAAAAGTTCGCCTTTGTCTGCATGGCAAGGCGGAATGAACGTGTGCGAAACTGAGTTTAGCGTTTTTCCGAAAACGCTGATTATCAGCAATTCCGAGATTCTTAAAACTAGCTCGGAACTAATTCAAACTAGCTCGGAACTAATTCAAACTAGCTCGGAACTAATTTCAACAACCTCGGAACTAATTTCGACTGGCTCGGAACTAATTCGAACAATCGCGGCGTAATTTTTGACGCCATTAACTTGGGATAATGTTTTCTGCATTCTTTCCTTCATAAGGTATGTTTCAATTACTATCGCTTGATTGTTAGGTTCAGCCCTTCGTGCAACATTATCGACGGTTGCACTACTATGGCGTCTGCTGACTTCTCACGACAAGCTTTACTCCACTTCTTTCGTAAAAAACTATTTGAAGTGTCCGTGAGACCTCCTCGGATAAGGGCATTGTCTTTCCATCTTATACCCACTTCATTTACACCGACCGTTCCGAATAGCTATCGGGCTTTGGTTTGTTTGGCAACCTTACCCACGGTCATATGCCTTATATAAAGTTTCTGTCCGTTAGGTCTGATGTTTGCCGCCAGCTTCTTTCAGATTCCACCTCACGATGAACACCCTTGCCTTTAGCTATGTAATTCCCGCTATTAGGGCTTACTCGGGACTTGCACCCGTTAGACAATGCTCGTGCCGAGCATACCAAAAAAGGTGCTGCGTCGCGAGAGATATTTACGACGCAGCACCTTGCTATGTGTCTGTTTTCAGTTGCCGGGACTGAATGAACAATTTAATTATTTCACAACCTTCATGGTTTTGCCTGATTTCATCTTAAGAATCAACACTCCCTTGTCTGACATTGAGCAACGTTGACCATTGATAGAATAAACGGCTTCAACTTCGTCTTCTGCCACTTCTGCTTGATTGATACCTGTCGAAGCACCTTCTTGTATATTCCAAAAATAACACCAAGGTTCAACTTTACTATAAACTTCAGTAGTTCCAACAGGAATGTATAAATTAATGTTTGCATATTGTGCTTCAGTAAAGGCTTTACAGGTAGGAGGCGTAGCACAAAGTAACGTAATGGTTTCAACGTCTTCGCTTGCCAACCAATCTAACTGAGTAACATTCTCGCCAATTGTATATTCTTTTACATTTCTAATTACCCATAAACTTTCAAGATAATATCCAGGTGTATGTCCAATATTACGACCGATGTATAATTTATCTAATTTCACTTTAAAAAAAGGATTAGTTGTGCCTAAACGTAAAACAGTTGTAGTATCCTTAATTTCCACAGATTTGAGATTATCGCAAGACTTAAAACAATCAGATTCAATAGTTTCAACACTAGTAGGAATAATTAGTTTTGTAATACCATCGCAATTAGAAAATGCATAATTTCCTAAAGTTTTAACTCCGTTCTCAAAATTAAGTTCTACAATATTTATACAGTTTGCAAAAGCTTCTGTATCAATTAACTCTATATTTTTAGGAATATTCAAAGATGTTAATCCTGTGCATTTTTCAAATGCAGAATTTCCAATACTTTTGATTTTACCACTCAAGGAAATCGCTTTTAAACTTGAACAACCATAAAATGACAAATCTCCTATTGTTTCAATATTTGAACCCAAAACAATAGAGGTAAGTTCATTGCAATTGTAAAAAGCTTGTTCACCAATTGCTATAACTTTTAAAGTCTTGCCTTTGTAATCAATAGTGCTTGGGATTGTGATGTCGCCAATGTAATCTTCTCTTTCATAGAAGTTAATTTCATCTTTATACGTTACCTCAACAGTCTTGTCCGTACTCGACAAAATGTTGTAGTAAATTCCGTTTGATTCGAAGTCATAGGCCTTAGCTATCAAAGCCGACATGAAAGCGAAAAGTAAAGTTGTAAAAAATCGCATTGTTTGTAATGATTTTTACCCATAGTTCCAAAGGGGCATTATTAGTATTGAAAGAACGTGGAACTTTTATCACATTTATAGCATTTTGTAAATATGCTAATAAAAATCATTGCCTATATAAAGCAAAGACACCATTATACAGCATACTGAAACAAATTTGAGATGAATCGTTCTTATGATGTTTGACTTATACTTAACAGAAAAAAAAATTATTTGTCTGCTGAAATTACTTCTACAATTATTCAATTGCAAAATTACCATTCAAATTCAAATTCAAATATAATAGATTAAAAATTACAGAACATTATAAGTATTGACACCTAATTTATGAGTAGAGATGTCATTTTAGATGGTAATAAAAAGGAACTCTGTAGAAAAACCTCATAGAGTTCCTTCTTGATAAAATGAAGAAGAGTTTCTCAATTTGTTTTTTTACAGAGTTCCTTTATAAGGAATGAAAATGATATTTCCATTTCGCCTTACCGCGCTCTAAGTTCCCAAAAAGCTACGGCGGCAGCGGCGGCTACGTTGAGCGAGTCGACCTGATGCGACATGGGAATGCGCGCCACATAGTCGGCGGCAGCAATCGTTTCGTGCGGCAGACCGTCGCCTTCGGTGCCCATGATGATGGCCAGTTTGGGTTCGCGGCGCAGCACTTCGTCGTCGATGGATACCGAACGGTCGGTCAGGGCCATGGCTACCGTGCGGAATCCCACGGCATTGAGGCTCTGAATCGGGGCGTCGAGCCACGTCCAGGGCACCAGAAACACGGAACCCATTGACACGCGAACAGCGCGGCGGTTCAAGGGGTCGCACGAGGTGGGCGTGAGCAATACGGCATCAATGCCGAGGGCTGCTGCCGAACGGAATATGGCTCCGATGTTCGTGGTGTCGACTACTCCGTCGATAACTACTACGCGACGCGCCCCTTCGCACACACGCTCCACGCTCAATGGCTGCGGACGGCGCATGGCACACAGCACACCGCGCGTCAGTGTGTAGCCCGTGAGTGCGGCCAGCAGTTCGCGCTGCCCGGTGTAGATGGGCAGATGGGCACAGCGTGCCGCAATGTCAGCTGCATCGCCCGTGAGGTGTTTTTCCTCGCAAAGCAGCGACAGCGGTTCGTAACCGGCATCGAGGGCTACGCGAATGACTTTCGGACTTTCAACGATGAACACCCCCTTGCCGGGTTCTAGGCGGTTGCGCAGTTGGGCTTCGGTGAGATGGCTGAACACTTCCACGCCGGGATGCGTCAGGCTGTCGATATGAATGATGGGCATAATTGATAGCGGTTTAATGATTTTGAGCCTCCCAGGCATCAATCGCTTCGATGGTGCTGAGATACCCCTCTTTGGTAATGCGTTCGGCCAGTTCAAAGTCGAACACGTTGAAACGGTTCATCGGAATGTTCACGGCTATGTCGGGCTTGTTCAGTTTTTGCGCCAACACCGTGTTGCGCTGAATGAGCATGGTCATGGCTGCTACGCCGAGTGTGAAGTAGTTGCTGTCTACCTCGTCGGGCACGAAATGCTGCATCATGCGTTCGATTGAAAACTTGCTGCTACCGGCTATTTCGCGGGCATGGCGTTTCAGTTGGCTCACGTTTTCGCTCATCGGTGCGCTCACATTGACCGAAACGAGCAAATCGCCTTCGGTACGCGCCACGCGGTTGAGCGGCAAGGGGTTGGCTATGCCGCCGTCAACAACAATGTGCTCGCCAAAGCGTACGGGCTTGATCAGTGTGGGAATGGAGATGGAAGCCCGGATGGCACGATACAGGCTTTTGGTGCGAAACACCACTTCGCGCTGTGTTTGCAGGTCGGCTGCTACGGCACAAAACGGAATGTCGAGGTTTTCGATGTTGACGTCGGGCACAATGGATTTCAGCTGGCGGATAATTTTATCGCCCTTGACCAAATGGTTCATCGAGAGTGCCCAGTCGGCATACGAAAGCACATCGCGCGTGGTAAGGGTGTGGCACCATTCCTTGGCTTCTTCGAGTTTGCCGGCACAGAACATGCCGCCCACCAATGCACCCATCGAAGTGCCGGCTACCGAGGTGATTTCGAAACCGCGTTCTTCGAGTGCTTCGATGGCGCCAATGTGGGCGTAGCCACGCGCACCACCACTCGACAGTACCAGGGCAACTTTACGTTTTGTCATTACAATATACGAAGTTGAGTGTGAGTGATTAGGTTTTTGCGAACGCAAAGTTAGCCACAATTCGCGACACGGCAGGCAAGCCCTGGGGGATATTTGTTGACCAACTGTTTGTTTGACTCCACTCGCATGTGGTTAGAAGTCAGAAAACGGGCATTTTTTAGGTAAAAACGAACGTATTATGCTTTTTTTTGTGTTACTTTGCGTGCAGAACTGCCTATTACCTATATTCACTTTTTGATATGACACATAAAAAATCAATTATCCTTGCCTTTTTTGCAGCTACCTTGGCTGCTGCAACTACTTATACCTTTTCGGCCTGCGACGACGACAACGAAACGACAAGTCAGTTGAAATTTGCCCAGCAACGCCTTGACATGACGGTGGGCGAAGCGAAGGAAAACATCGTTTACGAAGGAGTGCCCCCTTATGCGGCATGGAGTTCCGACAGTGCGGTAGCTGTGGCTGCCGGCGAAGGCATGGTGGTGAAGGTACGTGCCAAAAAACCAGGTACGGCTCTGATCACCGTGGGCGATGCTGCCCTGCACGGAGGTAGCTTCGTGGTTTCGGTAAAGTAAACCGGCATGCGTCAAGCAAGGGCCTTGCTCACAAAAAACTCCATCAAGCGGACAGCGTTTGATGGAGTTTTTTAATATGCAGTTGGCATTTTGAAGCAAATAGATTTGGTAGATGTTAAGATTATCGTAACTTTACCGCGTAAAAACAATCTTTACTAATACCCTATCTACTATGGCCATTGAAAAAACCTTGGTACTGCTCAAGCCCTGCACCCTGCAGCGCGGTTTGGCAGGCGAGATAATCAGCCTTTTCGAAAAGAAAGGTCTTCAACTTTGCGGTTGCAAAATGATGCAGCTGACCGACGAAATATTGAGCGAGCATTATGCCCACCTCAGTCAGAAACCTTTTTTCCAGCGTGTGAAGGATTCAATGATGACTGCTCCCGTCATTGCCTTGTGTTTGCAGGGTGTCGATGCCATTGCAGCCGTGCGCGCCCTGGCCGGCCCCACGAACGGCCGACTGGCTGCTCCCGGCACCATTCGCGGTTCGTACTGTATGAGTTTTCAGGAAAACATTGTTCATGCTTCCGATTCGCCCGAAACTGCTGCTATCGAGCTGAAACGCTTCTTTGCCGAGGGCGAAATCATGGAATGGAAACAGTGTACTTTCGACTATCTGTATGCCAACGATGAGTTTTAAAAAAGTAGGCATTGCCTACAACTGAATAATCAGCCGGTGTTCGGTTCTGTGTGTTTTCATGCCACACGAACCGAACACCTTATTTTTGTAGGGTCAATAAAAAAGCCGGCTGGATGAATCAAGGTTCATCACAACCGGCTGCGTTGCTATGTGAAATAAAGTAAGTTGCTTAGAAGCGGAAGGTGAGGGTTACACCAATGTTGCGAAAACCGCGGTCGATGATGTTGAAATCGTCGCCTACGTTGAAGGCTACCATCGGGCGATAGTCTAAACCAAAGGTCAGCGGCACGGCTTTCAGCGTGAAACCAAAGCCTAGCGTACCCACCGGACCAAAGAACATGCCGTCGTGGTGGTCGCAGCAATCGTAAAAACCAATGCCGCCACCAAAACCGCCCCAGAACTTCCAGGTTCCGAAGCGCGGCGTCCAGTTGCTCCACTGCTTGATATTCCAGTTGTACACGGCTTGAAGGGCAAAACCGTCGTCGAGGTCGAACACACCGGCCGTTACATCCAAAAAGTTCTTCTTACTGAAATGATACTGGTATTCCAAGTCAATGGTTGAACCACCAAAGTGCGCACCAAAGGCGTGAGGGGTGCGCTGGGCATTGGCCGTGAGTCCGGCAAATACCACCATCAGCATGAGGATAAACTTTTTCATAGTGTTTTTTTTGTTTTTTGTGAGTGATACAAATGCAAGGTTCTGGCTGAATGTCCCAAAACTGCACGCTCATGCGTGCCGCTTCGTTTTCAGCCTTTCGCCTGTTTTCGCAAGCCGCAATTTGACAGCCGACAGCAAGGTGGGGCTGAACCGAGGTGCCGTTAGTAGCTCATTTTGAGCAGTTACCGGTAGCCACGCGCCGTCTGTTGGCAAACACAGCAAGCGAAGTGAATGCAAATGTAAAAGTTTAATCATTAGTAACATCAAAAAACGCACTAAAAGTTTATTTTTATGTTGTAAAACATGGTTTTTGCCTATTTCCTTGCATGCCGCGCTGCAACCTTGCTGCATAAGGTGCTTAAAGGCGAATAAACTTTCAGGTATTCGGCAGATATATACATTTAAACTGAAATATATACAGAAATTCAGGAGCAACAACGAATATATTGAAACGAAAAGAACTTAATCACTGGTTTGACCAAACTGAAACACTTGTCAACTTAACAACTGACAAAGTGCAGAGCAGATAATCGGAATTAAGTACCTTATTTATTACGTCTTTTGCTTATTCGAAAACAAGCAACGAAGAAAGCTATAAACAATAAAGCCAGTAAAAATAATTTCCAGTCTAAAGCGAGTTCCTGTTCCAACAATTTGGATGAGGATAATAACATGATAATAGTGGAAACCAAAAGGAGATACTTTTTGAAAAATTTATTTTGCATATAAACACCTAAAAGTATCAAAATAATAGATCCCACCACGAAATAAGCATATATAATCATTCAACGTTTGGTTGTGAGTGATACAAATGCAAGGTTCTGGCAGAATGTCCCAAAACTGCACGCTCATGCGTGCCGCTTCGTTTTCAGCCTTTCGCCTGTTTTCGCAAGCCGCAATTTGACAGCCGACAGCAAGGTGGGGCTGAACCGAGGTGCCGTTAGTAGCTCATTTTGAGCAGTTACCGGTAGCCACGCGCCGTCTGTTGGCAAACACAGCAAGCGAAGTGAATGCAAATGTAAAAGTTTAATCATTAGTAACATCAAAAAACGCACTAAAAGTTTATTTTTATGTTGTAAAACATGGTTTTTGCCTATTTCCCTACATGCCGCGCTGCAACCTTGCTGCATAAGGAGCTTAAAGACGAATAAACTTTCAGGTATGCGGCAGATATATACAGAAAACTGAAATATATACAGACAATGCTTCGGTAAGTTATTACAATGATATGGCCTTACACATTTTCGGAGGAAAAACAAACCCCTGTGTCTGCTTCTTGCCTGTGCCGTACAAACGGAGTGATGCCTCGGGAAATGTTAATTGCTCATGGCCGAACAGAGTTAATTTCATTTAAAAAAATAAGGACATCAAAATCTTTCGCCGGCAGGCTTTTTGAACAGAGTGTCGGAGCTTGTAAAAATTTACTCCGAGATTCTTGAAATTATTTCCGAGGTTGTTTGGACAATTTTGGAACTATTGAAAATCAACGCTTTCAGAAATGCCACAATTACGCTTTCCGCAACGCCGATTTTGCGCTGCCATCAGCGAATCGGCCGATTGTTTCGATTTACGTTTATTAAGAAATATATTAACGCCGCTCCGAATTTTCTTGTGGGCTGAATGGTTCCACAAACCGCGTTCACATTAAAGCGTAACGGGCACAAATGTGGATAGTCGTTTCCTGCGCCACGTTGCTAACTTTTGCCAAAGCGGCATGTAAGAATCGCCAAAGCCAATCAGCCGGGCTTTGCCGGGTGTTGCAGATACGGAGCAAAACGGATGGCACATCCTCCCCAAAAGGTCGTCACTTTAGGCATCACATGAAATACGTTGAGTCGGAAGCGGCGGCCAACTTCGGTGGGCCAACCATATAAGCCATTCGATGCTCTACTTCCGCAAGCGTCAGCCTGCGTTCGGTAGAGTCATCGTACAAGTCATCGTTTGAACAAATTTCCTCAAAATGATTATTTTATGGGAGTTGCTTCTTTAGTTTTATCCTATTTTTATATATTTGCATAAAACATCAATTAGTTTAATTGACATATGGAACGAATAAATCGCATAAAAGCAGTTCTTGCTGAAACAGGCAATACTGGAAAATGGTTGGCAGACCAAGTGGGTCGTGACAAGGCTACTGTCTCTAAATGGTGTACTAACACTATCCAACCAGACCTAACAATGCTATCCAAAATTGCAGATGTGCTTGGTGTAAACATCAGGGAGTTACTTGTTGACAGAGAACCATCGAAAGAGTAAGCAACACAACTATGTGAGCTACTCACGCCTAAAGGCATGAGCTTCGGAGATACCAATACCTCCTTTCTTTTCCTGCTTCTTCCTATCACCAGCTTTTTAGGACACGAGGTCGGTCATCCACAAGAGGACAGTCCACAGGCTTGACTTTCCCACGCTCCGTGGGTAGGGCTTTCAAGCCAAATTCCTTGATATTGCAAGCAGCATTGAAGTCACGGTCATGGTGTGTTCCACATTCCGGACAGGTCCAACTGCGCTCGCTCAATTTCAATCCTTTATAGATATATCCGCATTTGCCGCAGGTCTTCGAGCTCGGAGCAAAGCGGTCTATCTTTATTAGGTTCACACCATACCAACTGCATTTGTATTCAAGCAGGGTGAGGAACATCCCGAAAGATGCATCTCCTACAGCTTGTGCCAAATGGTGGTTGCGCTGCATACCCTTCACGTTCAGATTCTCCATGCAGATGGTATGCACTTGGCTGTCGTGCGTGAGTGCATGGGTAATCTTGTGAAGGCTGTCCTTACGGCAGTTAGCAATGCGTTCCTGTAACCGGGCTACACGGATGCGGGTCTTGTTGCGATTGGCAGAGCCTTTCTGTTTGCGGCTCAACCGCTTTTGTAGCAACTTCAAGCGGTCTAAGCTTCTCTGCAAGTTCTTAGGATTGTCAAACGTGCGTCCGTCAGAACATACGGCAAGCGACTTGATACCTAAATCAATACCTAAAGCCGTATCTCCCTGTATCGCTGAAGCCGGAAGTTCCTGGATGGTCGTATCAACCAACACGGAAACAAAGTATCTACCCGAAGGTGTCATGCTGACGGTAACGGTCTTCACGGTACCTTTGAACCTGCGGTGCAGCACGGCAGGAATGTCTTTCGCCTTGGGGATTGTGATTGTTCCTTTCACAAAGTCCACGTTGCAATGCTGCGGACACTGGAAACTCTGCTTGCTCTTCCGGCTCTTGAATTTCGGAAAACCGACCGCATGAGGGTCACGGAAGAAGTTTTTGTAGGCGGTATCAAGGTTGCGGATGGAATTCAGGAGGGCTTGTGAATTTACCTCTGTCAGCCATTGGTTTTCCTTCTTCAGTTCGTTCACCATCCGGTCTTGAACTTCCTTGTAAGCTACAGACTTCTTATCCTGCTTGTAGGCTTCAATCTTCAGGTTGAGTGCCCAGTTATAGACAAAGCGGCAGCAGCCGAAGGTCTTGGCAAATAAGACCTTCTGTTCTTCTGTCGGATAGATTCTATATTTGTAGGCTCTCAGCATAGATAATTATTGACTAGATATATTGCAAATATATAACTTTATACTTATATTTGCAAATATCTAATACGTTATTTATTATGACATTAGCAAAAAGATATACATCAAATTCCCATTGCGTTTTCAATTTGGGTTATCACATTGTATTTTGTCCGAAGTATAGGCGAAAAGTACTGGTAAACGGAGTGGATGAACGATTGAAAATTCTGTTGCAGCAGAAAGCAGACGAACTGGGAATCACCCTGGAAAACATGGAAGTCATGCCCGATCATGTCCATCTCCTTATCCGAAGCAAGCCTACATATGCCATCCATTTTGTAATCAATCAGTTGAAGGGTTATTCTTCTGTTTGCTTACGAAAGGAGTTTCCATGGCTACGTAGCCGATTACCATCACTTTGGACCCGTTCCTATTTTGTAGAGTCCGTTGGTCATATATCCGAGGAAACGGTAAGAAAATATATAGAAAACCAAAAGAATGTCTGAACAAAAGCGCTATCATCCCCTGCCTAAAGACAGGGGAATTCCCGCTTAATTCTTAAATAGGTGTGTAAAAAATGAATGAAACCTCTTTTCATGTAGGTAAAAGGCTTAGTTTGAGAATTTATATGGGTATCTAAAGATTATTGCAAACTCTGTATTAAGACTACTCGGTTATGTAAGACCTTTGTACTTAGTAATTCAAAATGTTTCATTCATTTTTATTTTTTTACGACTATGCAGACTATCGTAGGTACGGAAAATTTGGTTTGGAATTTGACGACTAATACGCAACAATAAATATATGAATAAGCAGCAATTAGCAAATAAAATATGGGCTTCGGCCAATCGTATGCGCTCAAAGATTGAGGCAAACGAATACAAGGATTACATCCTTGGCTTGATTTTCTACAAGTTCCTTTCTGACAATGAGGTGAGCTACTTGAAGAATAAAAATAACTGGACGGAGGAAGACCTGCCCGACCTTGTAGAAAACTACGATGACGAGGAGATGGTGGAGATGATTGACCTCTGCAAGAACAACATCGGCTACTTCATCGAGTACAAGAACCTCTTTGGCACCTGGCTGAAGAGTGATGGTGATTTCAACGTGGGAAACTTGAGCACTGCCCTCAATAGTTTCGACCGTCTGGTGAGTCCGCAATACAAAAGTGTGTATAAGGATATCTTCAAAACCTTGCAGGCCGGACTGAGCAAGTTAGGTACCGATGCCACGGCTCAGACCAAGGCGCTGAAAGAGCTTATCAAACTGATCAAGGATATTCCCACCGATGGCAGTCAGGACTATGATGTGCTGGGCTATGTGTATGAGTATTTAATCAGCAACTTTGCCGCAAACGCCGGCAAGAAGGCGGGTGAGTTCTATACGCCTCACGAAGTAGCTATCCTCATGTCGGAAATCGTGGCGGAACATCACAAGAATAAGACTTCGCTGGAAATTTACGACCCTACCAGTGGTTCCGGTTCGCTGTTGATTACCATTGGTAAGTCCATCGGTAAGCACATTGAGGACAAGAACAGTGTGAAGTATTATGCGCAGGAGTTGAAAGAGAACACCTACAACTTGACACGTATGAACCTCGTGATGCGTGGTATTATTCCTGATAACATTGATACTCGCTGTGCCGATTCTTTGGATCAAGACTGGCCCATCTTTACCGACGGTGCAGAGATTGGCAAACCGCTTTATGTGGATGCGGTGGTGTCCAATCCGCCTTATTCGCAAGAGTGGTCGGCCAACGACCGTGAACTGGATCCTCGTTTTAAGGAATACGGTGTTGCCCCTAAAAGCAAGGCCGACTATGCCTTTTTATTGCACGAACTTCATCACCTGAAGCCGGATGGCATCCTCACCATCGTGTTGCCACATGGGGTACTTTTCCGTGGCGATGCACTGAAAGATGCAGATGGCGAAGGTAAGATTCGTCGCAACTTGATTGAGCGTAATAACATTGATGCCATTATCGGTCTGCCTGCCAACATCTTCTTCGGCACGGGTATTCCAACCCTTATCATGGTACTCAAGCAGCATCGTGACAACGACGATGTGCTGATCATCGATGCCAGCAAGGGCTTTGTGAAGGATGGCAAGAGCAATAAACTTCGTGCCTGCGATGTGCGTCGCATTGCCGACTGCATTCGCGACCGCAAAACCATCCCAGGCTACGCTCGTGTGGTGAGCCGTGACGAAATCCGTAAAAATGGCTACAATCTGAATATCCCTCGTTATGTAGATTCTTCGGAGGCTGCGGAACAATTTGACATCTTTGCCACTGTGTTTGGAGGCATTCCGCAAAGTGAGATTGACGGTCTTTCTCGCTATTGGGATACGCTTCCTTCTTTGCGTACTCAACTGTTTGCCAACAAAGCAGACGGTTCACCCTACGCGGATGTGGCCGTGAGCGATTTGACAGCTGCTATCGAAGCCAATGCTGATGTTGTGGCGCTCAAAGCGAAGTTCGCCGGTGCTTTTGCCGACTTCAAGCAGGTGCTTCATGTCCGCTTGATAGACAGCTACGATTCGGTCAAAGATATGGCTGAATTGGATGCGATTTCTCAAGACATCTTTGCCCGTCTGCAGGGTATGGAGTTGGTGGATCCTTATAGGGCCTACCAAGTGTTGGCGGACCAATGGCAAGGCATTATGGGGGATATTGAAATCCTACAGACCGAGGGCTTCGATGCGGTACGCATGGTGGAGCAAGCCTACAAGATGAAGAAGGATGCTAAGACGGGCGAGGAAATGGAAGTGCCCGACGGCATGAAGGGCCGCATCATGCCTTTCGACCTTATCCAGCAGACTTATTTCCAAGCGGAACTTGAAGCCATCACCCGGTTGAAGCGTCGTCAAGAAGACATTGCAAGTGAGTTGGATGAAATCCGCGAAGCTCTCACTGAGGATGAGCAAGCAGCCTATCTGGAAGAAGATGACAACACGAAGTGGAACAAGAAGAAGGTGCAAGCCCATGCGAAGCCCAAATGCTTTGAGGCTGAAATGGCCACCAAAGAGAAACTCGTGAAAGTGGATGGTCTTTGGAAAGAGTCCACCAACTTGAATAAGAAGATAAAGGCTGCTGCTGAAAAGCTTGAAGCAGATACCATAGCCAAGATTGGTGCGCTGACCGATGAGGAAGCCAAGAGTCTGCTTCAAATGAAGTGGATTGAGCCGATGTTTGCTGACATCATGAGCACCATGGATGATGAACTCAAGACTTTGGAAGCTGCTGCAGGTGCCCTGGCGAAAAAGTATGCGGAATCGCTTTGCGATATTGAAAAGCAAATGGTTACAAATGACGATGAGTTGTCTAGGATGATAAGTGAACTTACTGGCGAAGAATATGCGATAAAAGGACTAATTAGATTAGTAAATAATTGAAATTATGAAGCCAATAATACGATTTAGACAATATAACAAAGAATGGCGTCCATTTAAATTGAACACGATTCTTGTTCCCTCTAATGAAAAGAATACAAAAGGGCTATATAGCAAGAATGACGTCCTTTCCGTATCTGGAGAAGCTGGAATAGTTAATCAAATAGCATTTCAAGGCCGTTCTTTTGCTGGTGCATCGGTTCTTAATTACGGAGTTGTTAATACAAATGATATTGTATATACAAAATCTCCTTTGCGCAATAATCCTTATGGTATTATTAAAACGAACAATGGTCCTTCAGGTATTGTATCTACATTATATGCCATATATAATTGTTGTGAGGAATCATGTCCTCAATTTGTAGATACTTATTTCACCTCGTCAAGCAGAACCAATAACTATCTTAGACCTTTAGTAAGAAAAGGGGCTAAAAACGATATGAAGGTTTCTTCAGAAGGTGCATTACAAGGAAATGTAATATTTCCGTACAAGGACGAACAGATTGAAATAGCCTCATACTTCCGTATTCTCGATGCAAAACTCCAAGCCTCTGCAAAAAAGGTAGATTCTTTGAAGAAGCTAAAATCAGCCTCATTAGTTGCCATGTTTCCTCAAAATGGAGAATCTAAGCCCAAAGTGCGATTTAATGGGTTTGAGGGGGAATGGAGTACAAATAATTTAGGTTCTATATTTGCGGAAAGAATTGAATCTAATGAAAATGGAGAGATGCTTTCTGTAACTATGAACAATGGAATCATCAGATCTTCAGATAACGGGAGATTTGATAACTCTAATAGCGATAAATCGAAATACAAAGTAGTGAAAATTGGCGATATAGCCTATAATTCTATGCGTATGTGGCAAGGAGCCAGTGGCGTTTCACAATATGAAGGCATTGTAAGCCCTGCCTATACAGTTGTAACTCCTAGTGTCGATGTTGATACCGATTTCTTTGGATATTTGTTTAAAACTGATGATGTTATTAGACTCTTTAAACTAAATTCTCAGGGCCTCACTTCTGATAATTGGAATCTAAAGTACCCTGCATTTAGCAGAATTTGCGTATCTTATCCAGAATCAAAAGAAGAGCAGCAAGCCATTGCCACCTTCTTCCGCTCTCTCGACCGCAAAATAGCTCTCGAAACCACCCGCTTGGAGAAGCTTAAGCAAATCAAACGGGCCTGCCTCGATAAAATGTTTGTCTAACTTCAGTCCCAATGATTATGGCAGCAAAAGATACCTACATCACATCGTCGCACGATGTAACGATAGACAGCAATTACGCCAACTGGCTGCACGCCCTCAAGGACAACTACCAGAAGGCACAAGTAAAAGCTGCGATTAAGGTGAATGCCGAGAAGCTCCTCTGGAACTGGCAGCTCGGCAGAGACCTTGTATTGCGTAAAGCCGAAGAACAATGGGGTACGGGAGTCGTGGAGCAACTGAGCCTCGACTTGCAGGCAGCATTCCCTAACGAAAAGGGATTCAGCAGCCGCAATCTTCGCTCGATGAAACAGTGGTATGAGTTCTATGCTTCAATTTGGAACCAGGCTGGTTCCAAATTGCTATCCATTGATAGTCAACCAAATATAAAGCTGACACAGATTGGTACTGAAATACATGAGCAACCTAATGAAGGGATGCCCTTCCCTGAGATTTTTGCCTATGTGCCTTGGCGTCATCATGTGGAAATTTTGAAGAAATGTCATACGGTAGAAGAGGCTTTATACTATATCCACTGCACGATTGAAGAAGGTTGGAGCCGTCAAACCTTGATGAACTGCTTGAAGGCCGACCGTTATCACAAAGCGGGTAATGCCGTCAGCAACTTTACGGAGCAACTCCCCGAACGGCAGGCCCAATTGGCACAGGAAATCACCAAAGACAACTACGACTTTGGCTTTATCACTTTGCCTAAGGAATACAAGGAAAATGAACTGGAAGAAGCCTTGATTCAGCATATATCCCGCTTTCTCTTGGAGTTGGGTACGGGATTTGCTTTTGTGGGCAGACAGGTAGAACTCGTTGTGGCCGGAAAGAGCCGCCGCATCGACCTGCTGTTTTACCACATCCAGCTCAGGGCTTATATCTGTCTGGAGTTGAAAGCCGTGCCCTTTGAACCGGAGTTCGTGGGCAAGCTCAATTTCTATGTAAACGCTATCGACAAGCTGAAGAAGACCGAGAACGACAACCCCACCATCGGTTTGCTGATTTGCAGCAATATGGATGAGACAGAGGTACAATGGTCGTTTGAGGGCGTAACGACTCCCATCGGTGTGGCTTCGTATAGCAATGTGAAGGAAGAAGAATTGAAACGCTTGCTGCCTACCAAGGAAGCCTTGGTGGAACGCATCAAACTGCTGGAAGCAGAAATCCATAAATCGAAGAAGGGACTATGACTACAGACAACGCACAGCAATATTTCATCCGTGAGAGCGACTTCGAGTTAGCTCTTACGAACCTTTTGCAGGAACATGGCTGGACACATGAAGTGATTGTTCAGCCTTCGGAGGATGACCTGGTACAAAACTGGGCCAACATTCTCTATGCCAACAACCGTGACATCGACCGTCTGGGCAATGCCCCGCTCACCGCCACGGAGATGAAGCAGGTGATTGACAAAGTCAATGCCTGCAACACGCCCAACGAAGTTAACCGCTTAATCAATGGTGAACTCATCAGCGTGAAGCGCGACAACCCCAACGACCGCAACAACTTTGGCAAGGAAGTTTATCTCAAAATATTTGATGCCAAAGAGATTGCTGCCGGACAGAGCCGCTACCAAATTGTGCGTCAACCTCGGTTTAAGACTGCCCATCAGTTGGGTGGCGATCGTCGGGGGGATGTGATGTTGCTTATCAATGGCATGCCCGTCATTCACATCGAGTTGAAGCGTTCGAAGGTGGATGTAAGTCAAGCTACGTTCCAAATCAAGCGCTATATGCACGAAGGCGTGTTTGCCAACGGACTCTTCAAGATGGTGCAAATCTTCGTGGCCATGACACCCGAAGAGACACTTTATTTTGCCAATCCGGGCAAGGAAGAGAATTTCAAAACAGAGTTTCAGTTCCACTGGGCCGACTTCAACAATGAGGTGGTGAGTGATTGGAGAAGAGTGACTTCTGATTTGTTAAGCATCCCGATGGCCCACCAGCTGGTGGGATTCTATACCATAGCCGATGAAAAGGACAACACCCTGAAGGTGCTCCGCAGCTATCAATATTTTGCCGTCAATAAGATTAGCGACCGCAAACACAATACAAACTGGGACAACCATCAACACCGTGGTGGCTACATTTGGCACACAACAGGTTCGGGTAAGACCATGACCAGCTTTAAGTCTGCCCAGTTGATTGCCAACTCAGGCGATGCCGACAAAGTCATTTTCTTGATGGACCGCATCGAACTGAGCATTCAGTCGCTCGACGAATACCGCGGCTTTGCAGGAGATAGCGATGAGGTGCAAGACACGCAAGACACCGCCATCCTGATGAGCAAACTCAAGAGCAACGATTCGAGCAACCGGCTGATTGTTACTTCGATTCAGAAGATGAGTAATATCCATCCTAAACAGGGTATTGCGCAAGCGGAGATAGACCTGATTGGCAAAAAACGCATCGTGTTTATCATTGATGAATGCCACCGGAGTGTGTTCGGCGATATGCTGGTCAGCATTAAGAATACCTTTCCTCGTGCCATCTTGTTCGGCTTTACAGGTACACCCATCTTTGAGCAGAATGCGCACAAAGAGATTACCACGGAAACTATCTTTGGCGACATGTTGGCGAAATACACCATTGCCAACGGTATTCCTGACGGAAATGTGTTAGGCTTCGACCCCTATATGATCAATACCTACCATGAAGACGAACTGCGTGAGAAGGCGGCCTTTGCTCAATTGGGCGTGAAACGTATTGAGGAGATTGAGAACGACGACGAGAAGATGAAGATCTACCGAAAATTCACCGACCCCAAACAGATGGAAATGGCAGCATCCTACAATGATGCTGCTGGTGAAATTCGTCACGGCATTGAGTATTATCTTCCAAAAGACATTTACCAGCAGGATGTTCACCACCGTGCAGTGGTCAGCGACATAGTCAAAACACGTGAGACATTGAGTAAGAACGGAAAGTTCCATGCGATGTTGGCCACGCAGAACATCCCTGAAGCAATAGCCTATTATAAGCTGTTCAAAGAGGTTTGTCCATCTATGAACGTAGTGGCGGTCTTCGACAACAATATTGACAATTCTGACGAAGGCATCGCTCGTGAGGATGCGCTCATCCAAATGTTGGAAGATTACAATGCGAAGTACGGCATGAGTTTCCAACTCTCCACTTATGCCAAATATAAGAAGGATGTGGCTAAGCGTCTGGCGCACAAAACACCTTACAACACGATTGAACACGACCATAGTCAACAAATAGACTTGCTCATTGTGGTAACGCAAATGCTGACGGGTTATGATAGCAAATGGGTAAATACGCTCTATGTCGATAAGGTGATGAAGTATGTGGACATCATTCAGTCGTTCTCACGAACCAACCGTCTGTTTGGTCCGGACAAACCGTTTGGAACCATCCGCTACTATACTTTTCCCTACACGATGGAGCAGCATATCAATGATGCACTGGAGGTATATGCCAACCGTCCTTTAGGCATCTTTGTAGATAAGTTGGAAAGTAATCTGGAGCAAATCAACAAGAAGTTCCTGCACATCAAGGACATCTTTACGGCTCATGAGATTGAGAACTTTGAGCGACTGCCGGAAACTCGCGTGGATCGTAACATGTTTGCAAAGGACTTCAGTCAAATGACGCATTTGCTGGAGGCCGCCAAACTCCAGACTTTCACTTGGGAAAAGAAGAAGTATGAGTTTGAGCATGGCGACACCTATACCTACGTCACCATGCTGATTGACGAAGAAACCTACCTGGTGCTTCTTCAGCGTTATCGTGAGCTTTTCGAAAGAGTGCCCGGTGGCGGTGGTGACGATACAGAGTTTGACTATCCCATTGACACCTATATTACAGAAACAGGTACGGGAACCATCGATGCCGAATACCTTGATGCCAAGTTCGTGAAGTTCGTAAAGAAGCTATATGCAGGCGAACTGACCGATGCTGTGGTCAAGGAGTTGCATAAAGCCTTCGCTTCACTTTCTGCCAAGGATCAGCGTACGGCCTTGGTCATCATTCACGATATTCAGAGCGGTGACCTTCGGTTGGAACCCGGTAAAACGGTGTTGGACTACATCACCCAATACCAGCAAAAGGAATTGCGTCACCTCATTATGACCCTTGCCGAAGCTACCGACCTCGACTCGGCTTTGCTCTGGAACATCATCAGACGTGGTCCTCTGGAGCAAACTATCAATGAGTACAACCAGTTTGATACGCTCAAGGCCAGCGTTAATCCGGATAAGGCTCGCAACTTCCTTTCACTTGTAGAAGGCAAGGAGATTAAGCCTCGCATGGTCATGCCGAAGATGGACAAAATATTGCGTGATTTCATCCTCGAACCCAATTGCCGTGTGCAAATCATCAATAAGTATCTTGGTCGTGAAGAAGCTGAAGATACAGACATAGCAGACGAGTCGAACAATGATATAACGATACCTGTACCTACGAAAACACCAGCGGCTTCATTTGATATGGATTTGATTGCAGCCAAGATGACCGACGTATTCTCTACAACCTTATCACAAGTAAAAGGGCAGATACGCGACTTTGATGAGGTAATTAAGGGTATCTTCTTCGTTATAGAAAAGGCATCCATTCCTTCTTTGGATGGTGTGGGCATTTACATAAAAAAAGCGTTAACAGATTTATTTGTAAAAACGCCTTCGATTGTGGAGAAGCACGTTGCATTTAATCTGCTGGTTACAAAGTTTGAGGCTTACTTGAAGAAGCTATATTTCCTTGAAAAGGATAAAGAAGTAGCCCCATATAAAGAAGGAGACGACGTTACGTGGAAGGATGTGATTCATGCACATCCCTGCCTTTGGAATTTGAAATATAGCTCAAATGAAGGTCAGCAAATGCTGTTCAACTATCTCATGCTAGTGAAGGATTGGAGAAATGCAGAATCGCACATTTCTCCAACTGCTTCAGAAGCGGAAGTAGATGCTGCCATCCAAGTAATTGTCGCTATGTATGGTTATGCCACTGGTGCATCTATCACCGAACTTGAGCTGGCTGGATATGATATAGAAAAGCCACAAACAACTCAGGCTACTCCTGTACAATATGAGCTCTATCCTGAACCAGTTGCATATACAATGGTGGCAGAAAGTGTTCATGATTTGCCGGAAGAAACTCGGAAGGACATCTTCAAGAAAAGCCTGAATTCCTTATTTGGATATAAGGGAAGCAAATCAGCGTTCAGTAAGCAGCGCCATTGGATTGCTGTCTATCGTGTAGCAGCCGACATGGGTTTTGTCATAGAAGGCGACTATGGGTACTTCAAGGATTTCGTGGATAGTCTGGACTTGAACTACGTGCCGGTCATACTCAATATCAGTTCACTCGCTCGTGCTATTGAGGGCGTGTATGCTGCAGATAAGGCTGACTGGACTTCAGAAGGACTTCAGGGTAAGAAGTTCAGCGAATACCAAGACATCAAGCTCTGCCTGGATAGTTTCGAGAATATTGTAAATGAAAACGTAGCCAAGTATAAAGCTAAAAAGGTTCAGTCTTAGCATAAACCGCAACTGTGTCTTTTCAGTTCACAGTTGCGGTTTAGTTTTGCTGTGTAACTAAAGTTTCCCGTCCCCAATTAAAGAGGGTGGGAAGTAACAGTAATTCAAATTTCGTAAATTAGAATTACTCAAATAGCTGAAATTAGGGGTAGGAAACTTCAGATTCTTATTTCCTTGCATGCCGCGCTGCAACCTTGCTGCATAAGGTGCTTAAAGGCGAGTGAACTTTCAGGTATGCGGCAAATATATATACATTTAAACTGAAATATATACAGAAACTCAGGAGCAACAACGAATATATTGAAACAATGATGTATATTTGCAGGAAATTTCACAATAAATATACACTATGGGAACAAGAATGCAACGTCTGGAGGTTCTACGCGTGATTCTTTCGTGCAACGAAATGGGAAGCCACGAGGAGATACTGAAAGAGCTGGCAAAAAACGGTTGGGCTGTGACGCAGGCCACCCTTTCGCGCGATTTGACAAAGCTACATGCAGCCAAAATATTGGGTAACGGCGGGTATCGTTACATTTTGCCCGAAAATCCACTCTACCGACGAACGGTGAAACCCGATGTGGTGCCGCAGTATTTGCGCAATACCGGGTTCTCGTCGATTAACTTTTCGGGCAACATGGCTATCCTGCATACGCGGCCGGGCTATGCTGCCGGATTGGCCTCGGACATTGACAGCCATCACCTTTCGAGCGTGGCCGGCACGATTGCGGGCGACGATACCATCTTGGTAATTATCAGCGAAAATGCCTCGCGACAGGAATTTACCGACGAATTGGCTACGGTGATTCCCGCTGTGAAGAGCGTGGTGCTGTAAGGCCGCTCGCCCGGCGCGAACGGCCCTAAGCCCGACGCGCTGACAAAGAACTTTTACATTCATCCATCCACTTTACCTTGCGAATGCAATGATTAAGATAGGGATTATTGGCGGAACTTCGTTTGCAGCAGGCGAATTGTGCCGCTTGCTGCTGAACCACCCGGAAGCCGAAATCGTGTTTGTGAACAGCGAACGCGCTGCCGGCAAACTGCTGACCGACGTACACGGAGGCTTGTATGGCGAAACTGACCTGTACTTTACCGATGAACTGCCCTTCGATGCCGTTGACGTGGTATTCTTTTGTTTGCCCAAGGGTGGCAGTGTTGCTTTTCAACAAGCCCATTACATTCCGGCCGATGTGCGCATCATTGACCTGACCCCCGATTTCCGTATGGAGGCCGACGAAAACGACTTTGTCTATGGTTTGCCCGAACTGAACCGCCTGCAAATTATGAACGCGCTGCATGTGGCCAATCCCGGCTGTTTTGCCACCTGCATACAGTTGGGACTCCTGCCTTTGGCTGAAGCCGGACTGCTCAGAGGCGAGGTAATGGTGAATGCCATCAGCGGAGCAACGGGTGCCGAAATTCAGATTGCCGACGATATGCCTTGTGGGCAAATCACGGGGAACATGTGCCTTTACAAAGCATTCGACGGCGACGAAGTGGCCGAAATCAATCAGTCGCTGCATGGGCTTCAACCTACATTCGCCAGCGAAATAAACTTTCTGTCCTATCGGGCCGACTTTGCCCGAGGCGTATTTGCCACCATTGTCACCGGCTGCACCGCATCGCTCGAAGAAGTGGAGGCTGCCTTTCGCGAATTTTACGGCGAGGCTTCGTTTACGCACTATGTGGGACGTGCCATCGACCTGAAACAGGTAATCAACACGAACAAATGCTTGATTCATGCCGAATGCCATGCCGACAAACTGCTCATCACGGTGTGCATTGACAACCTGCTGAAAGGGGCCTCGGGACAGGCCGTTCAAAACATGAACCTGATGTTTGGTCTGGAGGAAAACACCGGACTGATGCTCAAAGCCTTGGGGTACTGATTGCCGACATTCCCGTTAAATAGCTGCCTCAATGCCGTTGAATCTTCCTTAATGCAAAGGACAGCATGTAAGTAAGTGTTCCTAATTATTCAGGCCATTTTGTACTGCATAAAAAAAAGACATTCATCACTTCGAGTACTGAAGGAAGAATGTCTTTAGTTTTGTTCATCTCTGGTTGCTGGAGGCAACTTCTAAAGTCGAATCATAGGCTAAGTTTGTGCTAAGTTTTTTTTGAGTAAGTTTGTTCAAAGCTGTTACTAAACTTTGCAGTGAGTTTGCGAATCAGTACATGTAGCTGCTTGTCGAGTTTACCCGACGACCTTTTTTTAACGAGGCAAACGCGTGAATGAAATTGCACGACAGAACAATAGAAAGGCGCAAGCACGCCAACCGGCATTGAGATTTGCCGGGAAAAACACACCTAAGGCGGCAAGCTGCGCGTAGAAGTAGTAGACTGCCTGACGCGCAGTAACTGTTTCATCAAGCATAAACGAATAAAGCTTGGCCGCACTGCACATCGGTTTCGAAGCCGCTAACCACGACGTAAGGCCTCTGAGGCTATACCATTCGGGTAAAGTTCTCTCATCATACTGCTGCTGTTTCATAGAAAAGATGTTTTTGTTCATCATAACTTAACTTTTATTGGTAGACAACTGATTCTGACTGCAAATTACATCATAATATTTGACAGAGCACGTCAAAGAAAGCAATTATGCCGTTAAATATAAATAGCAAGGTGCGGTTTTCAGAAGAAAGGCGGCTTTTTTCAACGCTTGTGCTGCGCGTATTGATTTTAACACATTTGCAAACAAAGATAGAACGGAGCAGCCGGCTGGGCGGATGGGGATGCGCTGCAGTGAAAGCGCTGTGGGTTATGCAACTGCGCAAGAGATAAAAAAAATCAGGCTACATCTCAGCATCGCATTTGATGTTGAGATGTAGCCTGATTGGGGTACAGAAGTGGATGCTTTATTCAGCAGCCAGCGGATTCCAGCCTTGAGCCTTGAGGTCGAACTCATTGCCGTCGCGGGTAACGAGCTTCGTGCCCAGTTCGGCGCGCGTGATATGGCCGATAACCTTGACGTCGTCGATGGCCGATACACGTTCGTGGTCGGTGAGGGGCACGGTGAACAGGAGTTCATAGTCCTCGCCGCCATTGAGGGCTGCGGTGTAGACGTTGAAGTTGAATTCCTCGGCAGTAATGGCCGTTTGGTAGTCGATGGGGATGCGTTCTTCGTAGAGGCGGCAACCCGTTTGACTGCGTCGGCAAATGTGCATGATTTCAGACGAAAGGCCGTCGCTAATGTCCATCATGGCCGTGGGGCGGATACCGGCCTCGCGCAGGCGCTGCACAATGTCGCGACGTGCCTCGGGTTTGAGTATGCGCTCAATGAGGTATTCGCGTCCGGCAAAGTCGGGCTGTGCCTGGGCTTCGGGTTCGCTGGTGTGCTGCGATTCGAACACGCGCTTTTCGCGTTCGAGCAGCTGGAGGCCCATGTAGGCTGCGCCCAGGTTTCCGCTGACGCAGAGCAGATCGGTGTCGTGGGCTCCCGAGCGGTACACAATGTCGTCGGCATTGGCTTCGCCCAGACAGGTGAGGCTCAGGGCCAAACCGGTTACTGAGGAGGTGGTGTCGCCACCAACGAGGTCGACTCCGTAGCGTTCGCAAGCCAAGCGCAAACCGGCATAAAGTTCGTCGAGGTGTTCAACCTTGAAACGGCGACCTACGGCTACACTGACCAAGAGCTGACGCGGGGTGCCGTTCATGGCATACACGTCGGAAAAATTGACCACGGCTGCCTTGTAGCCGAGGTGTTTGAGCGGGGTGTAAGTGAGGTCGAAGTGAATGCCTTCCATCAGCATGTCGGTGGTGCTGAGCAGGCGGCGGGGATCGGCGGCATCGGTGGTGTAACGCATCACGGCACAGTCGTCGCCCACACCCATGAGGGTGGAATCGTTGACGGGCTTGAGGTCGGCCGTGAGGTGGTCAATGAGTCCGAATTCGCCTAAAGTGGATATTTCAGTCATGAATACAGAAATGTGTAAATGAATTTCAACACCTGCTTAGAAGAAGAAACCGATGCCTATGTTGAAACCAAAGGTGCTATTGTCAGAAAAATCGTGGAGCGACATCTTATAATATAATGAAGGCTCAATGGTGATGAAACGGTTCACAAAGAAAGCGTAACCCACTTCAAGGGGGATTTGCACATCGTTGCTGTTGGGCGTGTAGTGTACATACTGCGCACCGGCACCCATGTAAATGCCGCACTGGTCGAAGTAGTAGCGCGCACCGGCACCAACCGATACGTCGTCGATGGCACGGGTGTGATTGTAGTTGACATCGCCGTGCAGCAAAAGGCAGTCGGCCACGAAATAACCTGCTTTGGCATTCACGCCCAAACGGAACTTTTCGCTTCCGCTGTACGACAGACCTAAACCTGAAAACGAGGTGCTGATGTATTTTTTACCTTGTTCGAACTGGGCAGCAGCCGTGAGTGTGCTTGCCAGAAGGCAGAGCAGGAGTAATGCTTTTTTCATTGTGTGTATGATAAACTTTAAAAATTGACAGAATGAAGGGTAGTTCTTAAAATGCTGTTTTTTAGATACGGCTTGCCGATATTTGCCTGGGGCAAGATGGATAGACGAACCAACCGTAAATCAGGTGTAAAAATACCACAAATTTTGCAGTTGGGGCGGCAGGAACTCGCGTTTTAACGTAAGTTTTGCCACATTCAGTGCCACATGGCCCATTGTGCGCCTTAAATTGAGTTCGATGCAAGGCATGAGGGCGGGTCCTTGCGGTGTGCCGACGGCCATCATGTCTATGCCAAAGGGGCCGCTGTAGCGGTGGGCAAGCAGATGCCGGGCTTCGGTGCCGACGGTTTGAATAATGCGGCGCAGGCTTGCTTCGTCGGTGTGAAGGGCTGCGCATATTTGCTGTTCGATGTGGGCCTGCGGTGCCACGATATTGCCGGCATAACCGCCCGAAGCATTGGTTTCGAAGGCCGATGCGCCCAGGTAATGCACTGTTGAACCATCGGTGCTAAATTCAAGGGCAAAATCGAGCAGGCGGTCGTAGGCCTTTTGCACCTCTACCCCACCCTGTTCGCGCAGCAGACGGCGCAGACGGCCGGTGTCGGAAGGCGTCGTTGCCCCGTCGATTACGAACACACCGCGGCCGCTGCACGACCACAGACTTTTACACACCACGCGCTGCCACGATGCAAGGGCTTGGCTGACCTCGTCGAGACTGCGCACCAAACGGGTTTCGCCCACGGCGTGAATGCCCATTTGCCGCAGTTGGGCAACGAGTTGAGGCAGCAGGCATACGGTGCTTTCGCGACTACTTAGCTGGCGAATATGGGCAAGCTCGTCGTCAGAGGGGAGGAGGTTTTCGGGTGCTCCGGCTTTGTGCAGGCGATGGCGCTGGAGGGGGTCCCAGCCCCAGGGCACGATGTGGGTGATTTGCTGCCAAAGCCGGGGAGTGAGTTGGCGAAGGGTGAGCAGACGCACGGCCGAGAGTTTTTCGGCCCATACACTGCCGCAACTATCTGCCTGGTCCGAAAGGGTTTGCAGGGTGTCTTCGTCCACAAGCACGCAGTCGCCGGGCTGGGCCCACAGCACGGGGAGGAGGCCCCATTCGGTTTGCAACCGTCGGGCTATGGTTGAGGGATAATAATAGGGGGAGTTGGCGGCCAGGGCCTCATCGTGTGAGGGGTTGAACAGGTGTAGGGTCATGTAAGCAGGTGTTCAAAACTATTTATATAATTCTATCGACGTATTTTTGAAGTCGTCTGAACTTTTATGAAATTCAATCTTCGTCAGAAAAGTTTAGACGACTTATTTACTTTGCACAGCGTTTTTGCACCATTCAAATGTAAAAATAATTAGGAACACCTACTTAAATAAAAGAGGGTTCACTTCGGGAGGGGGTAAAATTGCGGTTTGGCCTATCGGTGCTCGGTGAGCAGGCATGGTGACTTGATTACGGCCTTGCGGATGTGCGAAGTTACGTTTTTTTTTCGACACGCCGACAGCCCAAACCCACAAAGCCGAGATTGCTAAGCGAAACTCACGGCCGAAGCATGTTGGACGAAAATGGGAGTTAAAATGCGACAAGGTGCAACACGATTTTTTGGAAAGGCCTTGTGGCGTTAATAAAAAAGAAAAGATGGGGCAGAAATTTGGTTTGGGGCATTGGGCTACTATATCTTTGCATCAGGATTTAGGATAACAAGAACTTTTACGAGTGAAAGTAGGTATTGATAATTATTCAACCTATTTGTTTTAACTTCCCCCTTTATTATGGGGCAGAAACTTATTTTTTTTGAGGCAGACTGAACGAACTGCAGCGTTTAGCAAAAAGGCCTTTTACAAAGAAAAAACAAACGATGGTGGGTGCAACAATAGGTAGATGCGCCTAGGAACATTCAACCTTGAACTTGCTTAGTTTCTACATTGTGACCATGAAAAAATCAAAACAAAAAACTCCTGAAATAAAAATGACAAAAACGGAATTTGCACTTGCTGTATTTCCCGGACGGTCGGACGAGTATGCACGACGGCTACTGCACGATTACATCATGAACCGACGCTTGGTGATGCGACGGCTGATTGACTTGGGGTGGCGGCCTTATGACAAAAAACTGGATAAAAGGCAGATGCGATATCTGCAAAAAGTAATTGCCGAAAACGTTATCAGCGGCAATGATTTACGACTGAAAAAACGAAGTTTGAAAAAACAACAGACAAGATGATGATGAAAAAAAGAAACATTCGGCTCATTGTGATTCACTGCACGGCTACAAGTGAGCAAACCGCTATCAGCAGCATTCAAACGTACTGGAAAAAGGTGCTGCATTGGCGAAAACCGGGCTATCATTATGTGGTAAAGGCTAACGGCGAATGGGTGCAGCTGGCTATGGACCACGAGGTGACTAACGGGGTGAAAGGACACAATGCGAATGCCATACATGTGGCTTACGTGGGTGGAATCCGCACCTTGAAAAACGGCAAGACGGTGGCTTGCGACACGCGGACGGAGGCTCAACGAAAAACGCTGAAACACCTTGTGGAAAAACTGAAATGGATGTATCCCAAGGCTTTGGTGGTGGGGCATCGCGATTTGTCGCCCGACTTGAACGGCAACGGTAAAATTGAGCCTATTGAATATCTGAAAATGTGTCCTTGCTTCAATGCCATCGACGAATACGGCGGTGAGCATTGAGGGTTTTCGGAACGAGTGTGAACCGGATGAGTGCATCGGGCAAGCGGAAAAAAGGAGGCAGAAAGCCATTTTTAAAAAGTTTCTTCGCCCGGTAGTTTGGTCACGTTTCGGGTTTGGCGTATCTTTGAAGTCCTGTTCTGTAAGCAAAGTGTTTGCATAACAGTTATAAGCCTTGCCCCGACGTGGGGCTTTCTACTTTTAAGAAATGACGTATGAACAGTGTTTACGATGCGAAATTGTTGGGACTGCCCAAGATTGAAGATCCGCGAGGCAATTTGTCGTTCATCGAACAGATGAACCATATACCTTTTGCCATAAAACGGGTGTATTGGATATACGATGTGCCCGGCGGCTGCGACCGCGGCGGTCATGCCTACAAGCAGAGCGAGGAGTTTATCGTGGCGCTGTCGGGCAGCTTCGACGTGGTACTGAACGATGGTAAACACAAACAGACGGTTTCGCTGAACAGGGCCTTTCACGGACTGTATGTGCCCAACGGACTGTGGCGCACGATGACTAACTTTGCCACAAATTCGCTCGTACTTGTGCTTTCGTCGACCGATTACGACGAAAACGATTACATCATGAACTATGAGGAGTTTAAACGCTGGCGCAACGATCCGAGCATCGAAACGCATTCGCCAAACTACCTTACGTCGGTGAAAGCGCACGAAATGAACGGACGCGAAATCAGCCGCGAGGTGCGCAACGTGTTTGACTGCTCGCCCTGCGAACTGAACAAAATTCACGATCCGGAAGGCAACCTTACTTATTTATACGAAGAAATGCATGTGCCGTTCCCAATTAACCGCGTGTTCTACATCTACGATATTCCGGGTGGAAAGGACCGCGGGGCGCATGCTCACAAAACTTGCCACCAGTTTATGATTGCTGCCTCGGGCTCGTTTGAAGTGGTGCTGAACGATGGCGAAAACGAAAGAACCGTGCAGCTGAACCGACCCTACGAGGGGCTGCATGTGCCGCCGGGCATCTGGGCTTCGGAACAGGGTTTCTCGTCGGGAAGCATTTGCTTGGTGCTGACTTCGCACAACTACGATGAGGAGGATTACATCAGAGATTACAACGAATTTCTGAATTATGCTGGTAAAAAATAACTGACACTATGGTGAAGTTCTTAGATTTACAGGCCATTACCCAACTGCACGCCCAAGCATACAAAGAGGCGGCAGCACGGGTAATCGACAGCGGATGGTTTCTGCAAGGTAACGAAACGCTGCGCTTTGAAAAACATTATGCACAATATATAGGTACGACGGAATGTGTCGGCACGGCTAACGGACTCGACGCGCTGCGTCTGATTATTCGCGGATACAAAGAATTGGGGCGACTGACCGAGGGCGACGAAATCGTGGTGCCGGCCAATACTTACATCGCAACTTTCCTGGCTATCACGGATAACGGACTGGTACCGGTGCCGGTGGAACCTACGTTCGATAACCTGGAGCTCGACACGGAACGCATCGAAGCGGCGCTGACACCGCGCACCAAGGGCATCATGACGGTGCACCTTTACGGACGTGTGGCTTATAACGAAATGTTGGACGAAATTTGCCGCAAACACGGACTGCTGCTGATGGAGGACTGTGCGCAAAGTCAGGGCTGCGAATGGAAGGGAATAAAAACGGGTGCGCTGGGCAATGCAGCTGCTCACAGCTTTTACCCCGGTAAGAACTTGGGTGCTTTCGGCGATGCAGGGGCGGTAACTACAAACGACTGCGAACTGGCTGAGGTTATACGGGCTTTGGGTAATTACGGTAGCGAACGCAAATATGTGTTTAAATACCAGGGCATCAACAGCCGCATGTCGGAACTCGATGCGGCGGTGCTCGACGTGAAACTGAACTATCTGGACGAGGATAATGCCAAACGACAGGCGTTGGCTGATTTTTACTACCGCGAACTGAATAATCCCTTGGTACGGTTGCCCCGACGATTGCCCGATGCGCAAAACGTGTATCACTTGTTTCCCGTGTTTTGCGAACGGCGCGACGAGTTGCAGGCGCATCTGGCGGCTTGCGGGGTGCAAACCTTGATTCATTACCCCATCGCACCGCACGAACAGGAATGTTACGCTAAGGCGGAATGGAACCAACCAAAATGCTCACTACCAATAACTGAACGCATTCACCGACAGGAACTTTCGCTGCCTATGAGCCAGGTGCTCTCGGCGTCTGAAGCACAAATGGTGGCCGAGGCCGTGAACAGTTTCAGGTGAATATAAAGATATTTGGTACATTGGTATATTTGCTACATTGGTATATTGGTACCTTTGCAATATTGCTATATTGGGCAAAAATATAACATTCCGACAATTACTTGACGCCCCGGAACTGATTTTAGGGTGATTCTCATTTTTCCTTAACCTAAATACTCAAACTTCTGATAGCATTGGGCATGGACATTAGCGAACTATTAGCGAAATTTTCAACACACCCCAAAGTGGGGGCTTTGGCAGAACTGCTTTCTGACCCAAAAACAACTCTGATTCACGCTCAGGGGTTGCAAGCTTCGGCTGCGCCCATGGCATTTGCTGCTTTGGCCGAACGGTCGAAGGCGGTGAAGCGCGTGATGCTGTTTGTGCTCAATGACGAGGAGGAAGCAGGCTACTTCTATCACGACCTGCACCAGGCTTTGGGCGACGAACGCGCGCTCTTTTTTCCTTCAACTTACCGCCGGGCGGTGAAATATGCGCAGCGTGATGCGGCCAACGAAATATTGCGCACTGAGGTGCTGAACCAACTGAGCAGCTACGAGCAGCGACGCAAAACGGGAAAAAACTTACCGCTCTTCGTGGTGAGCCATGCGGCGGCATTGGCCGAAAAGGTGACACCACCGCAAACTATGGCCGAACGAACCATGCACCTGAAGGAGGGCGATGTGTTCGACTTGACGGAACTGAGCCGGCAACTCATGGAATTGGGCTTCAAACGCAGAGACTATGTGTACGAACCGGGGGAATTTGCCGTGCGTGGCTCCATTCTCGACATTTATTCATTTGCCGCTGAATATCCATTCCGTATCGACTTCTTTGGCGACGACATTGACTCTATCCGTACGTTCGAGGTGCAGACGCAGCTCTCGCGCGAACGACGGACGGAAGTCAGCATTGTGCCCGACGCTGAACAGGGGGCACAGGGCATGGTGCCTATGACGGATTATCTGCCAGCCGACACGGTGCTGGTGGTAAAGGATTTGGCGCTGATTCACGACGATATTGACCGCATCTATGCCGAAGGTTTTGCACAGCAGGCCATGATGGCGCAGGAACCGACTTCGGAAATGGAGGAGGCTGAAATGCGTGAACGCTTCAATAAGGAAAACTTGCTGATTACGGGCGAGACTTTGCTGCGGGGCGTTGCGGGTCTGCAACGGGTGAACATTGGTACGCAACCCTTGGGCACGCCGGCGGCTATTGTGCAGTTCAACTCGACGCAGCAACCGCTGTTTCACAAAAACTTCGAACTGCTGCGCCGCAACTTGGGCGAACTGAAAGCTGCGGGCTACACAATTTACATCTTGGCGGACAGTGCCAAACAGAATGAACGCTTGCAAAACATTTTCGAGGAAATGGGGGCGCAGCGCGACTTCTTTATTCCAGTGTCGAAAACACTGCACGCGGGCTTTACCGACAACGACCTGAAGGTGTGCTGCTTTACGGACCACCAGATTTTCGACCGTTTTCATAAATACAACCTGAAGAGCGACCATGCACGCGATGCGAAAATGGCGCTGACGCTGAAGGAAATCATGCAATTTGAACCGGGCGACTTCATCGTTCACATGGATCACGGCGTTGGACGCTTTGCAGGACTCGTGCGCATGCCGACGGCCGATGGCGAAATGCAGGAAATGATTAAGCTGACGTATAAGAACGACGATGCGGTGTATGTGTCGATTCACTCGCTGCAAAAAGTGTCGAAATACAAAGGCAAGGAGGGCGAACCGCCGCGCATCAGCACACTCGGAACAGGGGCTTGGGAAAAGCTGAAGGAACGCACGAAAAAACGCATCAAGGACATTGCACGCGACTTAATCAAACTTTACTCGCAACGAAAAGAGGAAAAGGGATTCGCGTTCAGCGCTGACTCGTTCATGCAGCACGAACTTGAAGCTGGATTTGCCTACGAGGATACGCCCGACCAACTTCGCGTGACGCAGGAGGTGAAAGCCGACATGGAAAGCGCGAAACCAATGGACCGTCTGGTATGTGGCGACGTGGGATTTGGCAAAACGGAAATCGCCGTGCGTGCAGCCATGAAGGCGGCGGCTGACAGCAAGCAGGTGGCAGTGTTGGTGCCGACCACGGTGCTGGCTTTGCAGCATTACAAAACTTTTGCCAACCGACTCAAGGATTTTCCGGTCAGGGTGGACTACCTCAGCCGCGCACGCTCTACGGCACAGACCAAAAAGGTGCTGACGGATTTGCAGAACGGCGACATCGACATCCTGGTAGGAACGCACAAACTCATTGGCAAAAGCGTAAAATGGAAGGACCTGGGACTGCTCATCATCGACGAGGAACAGAAATTTGGGGTGGCCGTGAAGGAAAAACTGCGACAGCTGAAAACGAACGTCGACACGCTGACCATGTCGGCCACGCCCATTCCGCGCACGCTGCAGTTTTCGCTGATGGGGGCGCGCGACTTTAGCGTAATTCAAACGCCACCGCCTAACCGCCGCCCTATCCAAACGGAGCTGCATACCTTTGGGCATGAGGTAATTGCCGAGGCCATTAACTTTGAAATGAGCCGCAACGGACAGGTGTATATCGTCACGAACCGCGTAGCTTCGCTCTATACGCTCCACGACCTGGTTCACAAATACGTGCCGGATGCGCGCATTGCCATCGGCCACGGACAAATGCCGCCCGATCAGCTCGAAAAGGTTATCATGGGTTTTGTCAACTATGATTACGATGTGCTGATTTCGACCACCATTGTTGAAAACGGCATCGACATTCCCAATGCCAACACCATCATCATTGATGCGGCGCACCACTTCGGTTTGTCGGACTTGCACCAAATGCGTGGTCGCGTAGGACGCGGTTCTCGCAAGGCGTTTTGCTACTTGCTGGCTCCCCCGCTATCTTTGCTGCCGGCTGAATCGCGCCGCCGTTTGCAAGCCATCGAAAATTTCAGCGACTTGGGTTCGGGCATTCACATTGCCATGCAGGACCTCGACATTCGCGGTGCCGGTAATTTGCTCGGTGCAGAGCAAAGCGGTTTCATTGCCGATTTGGGCTACGAGGCTTACCAGAAAATTCTGGCGCAAGCGGTTACGGAACTGAAGAACGACGAGTTTGCCGACCTTTACGCACAGGAACTGGCTGAAAAGGGTGACCTGGGCGGTGAATTTTTCATCGACGACTGCACGGTGGAGTGCGAACTGCATGCTTACTTTCCCGAAACCTACGTGCCGGGAGCTACAGAGCGCATGCTGCTTTACCGCGAACTCGATTCGCTCAGCACCGACGAACAGATTGCTGCTTTCCGCCAGCGCATGATCGACCGCTTCGGTCCTTTGCCGCCCGAGGGCGAGGAGTTGTTGCGCATTGTGCCGCTGCGGGCGCTTGGCCGCAAGGCGGGAGCTGAAAGGCTGACGCTGCGCAAACGACGCATGACGCTCTACTTCGTTTCGAACCCGGAAAGTGCTTTTTACCAAAGCAAAACATTTGAACGCATCATCGAATATGCCACTAATTCCTACAAGCGCTGCAAGCTTGACGAAGCGGGCGGAAAGCGGCGAATGACGGTCAACGATGTGCCGAGTGTAGAAATGGCACTCTTAGCGCTTCGCACCATTTTAAATGTCGAACATTAACTGCTTGCGACATGGAGGGTGATAACGCGTAAATCCGCGCATTTTCCGAATGCACGCTGGCAGCAGTTCAACTTTCCAACAGTTTTTTCAGGCAGGCCGCAGTTTTTTGCTACTTTTTTTGTAGTAAATCACTGCGGCCTGCGTCTTAGTATAAAAAGAACAGAGGTGCAAAGCCGTACTAATACCTGTTGGCTTGCCGCTGTTTCACACTTGTAGCCAATGAACGAACAAGAATTTGCAAATATTGTCCGCGAACATAAAAGTACCATTTACACCGTGTGCTATATGTTCTCGAAAAACCAGGACGAGGTGGACGACCTTTTTCAGGAAGTGCTATTGAACCTGTGGCGCGGCATCGAACACTTTAAGGGTGAATCGAAACTAGCCACCTGGATTTACCGCATCAGCCTCAACACTTGCATTTCGGCCGATCGGAAAAAGAAAAAGCACGCCACCGAAACGCTCAGCCAACAGGCCGACATATATGCTGCGACTGACGAGGCCGAAACGCGCCAGATACAAATGCTGCACAAGCGGGTTCACCGGCTCCGCCCTTTCGACCGCGCCATCGTGCTGCTATGGCTCGAAGGATTGCCCTACGACGAAATCGGGGCCATCACTGGCATCTCGGCCAAAAACGTGTCAGTGCGTCTGGTTCGCATCCGCGAAGAACTCAAACAAATGACCGACGAGGAATAACATCGCCGGAAATTACGCCATCTCATTATCCCAAATAACACTTACGTTCAACACGCTCATCATGGACGAATTAGATATTCTCAAACAACAGCATCAGGTGTTCAAAAACTCTATCGAACACATGAAACTCGACACCGGCAATCAACTTTGCCAACAAACTCAAAAACGCATCAAACACATGAATCGCGAAATGACCCTGCAAATTGTGTTTGGTTGCTTAGCCGTTGCTTTTTGCATTGCTGCGTTTAGCATTATTGGTTTTTCGTGGGCCTACTGTTCGATTATCTGCATCGTTCTGCTGCTCGAAAACTTTTTTATTTACCGTTCATCGCGCATGCTCAAACCCGAAATGTTGGCTACCGGCAGCATGACCGAAGTGGCTCACCGTGTGGCCTATATCAAGAAATGCTTTGTATGGCATCTGCGCATCGGATTGCTGCTGGCCATGGTCTTACTCTTTTGGGGAGGCTACGAAATAGCTGAAATCGTCAATTTGCCTTTGGCGCAACGTCACTCGCTGCTCGTTTCGGGGGGAATCGGTGGAATCATCGGCATAGTTATAGGCTTCTTCATCAACCACCATCAGCGCCGACTGGCCGAAAAACTGCTCGACGACTTGCGCGATTTCGAAAACTAACTATACCTGAAGTTTGCGCTACACTGTCCCGCAGAGGGGCTGTTGCAAATGTGTAGGATTAAACGCAACTGCAAGTACATGTTTCAGACAGGTCTACCTGCCTTACTTTCTTTTGTCACAAAATGTCAAAGAACACTGAATGAATAAAATAAGGAATACTGTTTTTTCATCCGTTTAGACTGACGTACAGTTTCTCCATACTGTCGTGCAGCCTTTATATGGTTGTGATGCAAAGATACAACGCAAACACCCCGAAATCCAATTTTTTTGACTGCCTAATATCGCACCTCGAAAGTTTTCCACACCCCTGAATGGGCATTCAGCCCTTTATCTACGGGCATTCCGGTGCGTTTTCCACACGCGAAAAAAAATGAAATCGGGATATTCCTTCAACTATTTCCAATGTTCAATATGTACGCAGCGCGTGTATTTTCCCCATGCTATTTCAAAAAAGCTCTTGAAAACTTACACAAATCAGTGCTGAGTACCCAGCTAAGCACTGCGCTACTTGTAATGTGTATCTCTGACCAAATCGGTTTAAATATTAAGTTTTTGCTTCATACACCTTACAAAACAAACAGATAACACACCAAAACGAAAAAAAATAACGATTTCTCGTAAAAAAGTTGCGAATATGTTTGGTACTTTCAAACAAAGTTCGTACTTTTGCATCGCTTTCAAGAACGAAAGATACCGATGGTGCTTATAGTTCAGTTGGTTAGAGCGTCAGATTGTGGTTCTGAATGTCGTGGGTTCGAATCCCACTAAGCACCCAACGAGGAGTGAACATCCATAATGTTCACTCTTTTTTGTTATCTGCCTACGACGGGCAAACGCTTCCTTCAATGCTCGTCACGAAAAACGGAATGTGGTTCAACCGCATTCCGTTTTAATTTTATTGTCTTAGCCTAAAAAAAGGGCTCAGTAGATTTTTAGTGGGGATAGCCATATAAATTTGCTATGCGGAAAAGGA
>OCHE01000207.1_pt1 | contig 90772 bp, 88 predicted proteins | sample 1538681 | NCBI WGS metagenome assembly OCHE01 (sample SAMN04571717, study PRJEB22368) | human gut metagenome | biome: human gut; material: stool | host: Homo sapiens | place: Luxembourg | collected 2012-08-17
GGCGGCGCAGGGGCCCAGGCCGCCCTTCCGGATGGCCTTTTTGCAGGCGGCAAGGCAGCGGAAGGTCTCTTCGTCAGCCACATCGAAGGTGAGCAGCTTCAGGGTGGTAAAGTCCAGCTCCGGCACTACGCCCGGCACACGCTTGGGGTAGGTCAGGGCGTACTGGATGGGGATGCGCATATCCGGCACACCCAGCTGGGCAATGATCGAATTATCGCTGAACTGCACTGCAGAGTGGACGATGCTCTGGCGCTGCACCACGATCTGGATCTTTTCCGGCGGCAGACCGAAGAGCCATACGGCCTCGATGAGCTCCAGACCCTTGTTCATCAGGGTGGCAGAGTCGATGGTGATCTTTGCGCCCATGTTCCAGTTGGGGTGCTTGAGGGCGTCTGCACGGGTCTTGCCGCGCAGCTGCTCGGTGGTCATGCCGAAGAAGGGGCCGCCGGAGGCCGTGAGCAGAATTTTGGTCAGGCTGGGAGCGCTCTCCTTATCCTGCAGGCACTGGAAGATGGCGGAGTGCTCGCTGTCCACAGGCAGCAGCTGCACCCCGTGCTTTTCCACAGCCTGCGTGACCAGATGACCACCGGTGACAAGGCTTTCCTTGTTGGCCAGCGCCAAGTCATGGCCGCTCTCGATGGCGCACAGGCTGGCACCAAGACCGGCAATGCCCACCACGCTGTTCAGCACCACATCCGGGCCGTCCAGCGCAGCCAGTTCCTTCAGCCCCTCCGGGCCGGTGAGCAGCTTGGGTGCATTTGCCCGGCCGGCCAGCGCGGCGTCCAGCTTTGCGGCGGCATCCGGGTCGGTCATGCAGACATATTTCGGGTGGAACTCCTCGATCTGCTGCAAGATCTTTTCCACATGGCTGTGGGCAGAAAGGCCGTAGACCTCGTACCCTTGGGCGCGGATGACATCCAGACTCTGGGTACCGATGGAACCGGTAGAACCCAACAGCGTTATTTTTTTAGACATGATAGTTTCCTCCTCTGTATCAGACGTAGAACACGGCGGTGATGACCATGGTCACGAAGGGCGCAATGAACATCACACTATCGAAGCGGTCCAGAATACCGCCGTGACCCGGGAAGATGGTGCCGTAGTCCTTGATGCCGCACTGACGCTTGACCACACTGGCAAACAGGTCGCCGTAGATGCCCAGCACTGCAGCGATGCAGCCCAGCAGCGCGATGATGACATACATGGAGACCCCGATATTAGAGCGGGTAAAGGCTTCCATGCGGTTAGCAGCCATGGAGTAGATGATGGTAGCGACCACGCCGAACACCATGGTGCCCAGCACGCCGCCGATGGCACCCTCCACCGTCTTTTTGGGGCTGACCACCGGGCACAGCTTGTGCTTGCCAAAGGCGCGGCCTGCAAAGTAGGCGCAGGTGTCGCCGCCCCATGCAAAGCAGAGGATGAGCAGAATAAAGAAAACCGCGTCATAGCCGAATTTTTCCACCGGCAGACGCTCCTTGAGCAGGATAAAGGAATAGAAGCAGAAGATCACGATGCCCGAAAACACCAAAAGACCGCTGGCCTTCTGGTAGCTGATTGTGCCGTTGCGCACCACCAGATAGATGGCAAAAAAGGTGACCAGCACAAAGGACATGGGCATGACCAGCTTGCGCATGGCACTGTAACTGGAAAGCATGACCAGCAATGTGTAGGGTACCAGCACTGCGTACATGAGCCAGTCCTTTTTTTCAAAGCCGAGGGCGTTGTAAATTTCGTGGACGGCGATCAGGGTGATGGCAGCGATCACCAGATTGAACACCATGGTGTTAAAGGTAAACATCACGCCAATGAGCACCAGAATGCCCACGATCGCAGTAATAATGCGTGTTTTCATAGGTTTCGATCTCCTTTGTTCTTCCGGCAGCAGCCCCTTGCGGGGCAGCGCGCTCCGACCCGAGGAAGTACCGGGTCTGCCGGGGCCGCACCTTAAGGTGTATCTGAAAACAAAGAAAATGACGAATATTTCGCAAGCACAAGCGGGATTTAAGGCAAATAGCCGCAGGAATCCTTTGTGGATTTCAAGGCTGTTTAACGCAAAAGCCAGCTGTGCTTGTAGAAATAGATTAAATTTTCGACTTTTCAGATACACCCTAGGCGCAGGGTTTGCAATACGGATACTGCGCCGCTCAGATGCCGCCGAACCGGCGGCTGCGGTGGTTGAACTCTTCAATGGCGGTATCCAGATCGGCACGGGTAAAGTCCGGCCAGAGCACATCCATCTCCACCAGCTCCGAATAGGCGGCCTGCCAGAGCATGAAGTTGGACAGCCGCTTTTCTCCGCTGGGACGCAGGATAAAGTCCGGATCCTTCTGTCCGGCGGTGTACATGGCATCGCTCATCATCTGCTCGTTGATATCCTCGGGACGGATCTCGCCTGCTGCGGCCTTTGCAGCCAGCTGCTGCGCTGCCCGCACGATCTCCGGGCGGCCGCCGTAGTTGATGGCGATGTTCAGGGTCATGCCGGTCTTGCAGGCAGAATCCCCTTCCAGCTCGTTCATCATCTTTTGCAGTTTGGGATCCAGCGCGGTGCGGTCGCCTAAGAACTTAATACGGATATTGCGGTTCTTGTAGTCAAAGCCCTCGATGAGGTACTGGGCGAACAGCTTCATGATGGCACCCACCTCTTCCAGCGGGCGCTTCCAGTTCTCGGTAGAGAAAGCATAGAAATACACCGATGCTACGCCAAGTTCATCGCAGTAGTTGGCAATATCCTTAAACACCTCCGCACCCTTTTTGTGTCCTGCGGTGCGGGGCAGGCCGCGGTTTTTCGCCCAGCGGCCGTTGCCGTCCATAATGATGCCGATGGAAAGCCCTTCAGCAAATTCTTTGGGGTGTGTCATTTATACCTCCCGGCAGCAAGGCTGCCTGCAAAAAGTGCCGCGCACCTTCCACCAGCGCACGGCACCTCCCAATCGTTATTGTGTGCTGCGGATCAGACGGCCATGATCTCCTTCTGCTTTTCTTCCACGGCAGCATCAATGTTCTTGATATACTTATCGGTCAGCTTCTGGACATCCTCTTCCATGGTCTTCTGGGTGTCCTCGGTCAGCTCGCCGGCCTTCTTCATGGCCTTGGCCTTATCCATGGCATCGCGGCGCACATTGCGCACAGCCACCTTGGCATCCTCGCCCAGCTTGGAGACTTCCTTTGCCAGCTGCTTGCGGCGCTCCTCGTTGGGTGCGGGGAAGTTCAGGCGGATGGTAACGCCGTCATCAATGGGGGTGATGCCCACATCGCTGGCCATGATCGCCTTGCTGATGGGACGCAGCAGGGTGCGGTCCCAAGGGGTGATGGTGAGAGTGCGAGCCTCAGAAACGGCCACAGCTGCCAACTGCTGGATGGGGGTGGGTGCACCGTAGTAATCCACGACCACCTTATCCAGCACGGCGGGGTTTGCACGGCCTGCGCGCACCGCAGCCAGCTCGCGGCTCAGGTGCTCCACAGAGCTCTTCATCTTATCTTCGAAAACCTTGGTGTTGCTGCTCATTGTCGTTGTTCTCCTGTTTCTTTATTCTATTGATCCATGCAGGCAGCGCACTGCGCCGCTGCTGCTCTATCCAATCGTATGCAGTTGCACCGGGGCGCTATGCTCAGCCCTCGTAGACCAGCGTGCCCACGTTTTCGCCCTGCACAGCCCGTGCGATGTTGTCCGGGTCGGCCAGATCAAACACCAGAATGGGCAGCTTGTTGTCGCGGCACAGGGTAGCTGCGGTGCCGTCCATAACGGCCAGCTGATCCTCCAGCACCTTGGTAAAGGTAAGGGTATCGTACTTTTTTGCATCCGGGTACTTGTGGGGGTCCTTATCGTAAACGCCGTCCACCATCGTCGCCTTGAACATTACATCGGCGCTCACCTCTACGGCGCGCAGGGCGGTAGCCGTATCGGTAGAGAAGAAGGGGTTGCCGGTGCCGCCGCCGAACACAGCGATCTTGCCCTCGTCCATGGCGCGCAGAGCGTCCTTGCGGGTAAAGGCAGGTGCCACCTGCGGCATGGTGATCGAGGTGAACACCTCGGTGGGCACACCCAGCTGCTCCAGCTTATCAGAGACAGCCAGTGCGTTCATCACCGTAGCCAGCATACCGATCTTATCGGCCAGCGTGCGCTCCATCTTACCGCTGGAGCGGCCGCGCCAGAAGTTGCCGCCGCCCACAACGATGCCGATCTGCACGCCCAGCTCGTGGGCCTTTTTCACGCCGCCGCAAATGGCGTCCATGGTGGGCTCGTCAAAGCCCATGCCCTTTTCGCCGCCCAGCGCCTCGCCGCTGATCTTCAGAAGGATACGCTTATATTTCAATGCCATAATCCAAACACCACCTGTTTTATCTTTCGCCGGGTAGCCCGGCATTTTTACTATACTATATTTTACAATAAAACTCCCACAATGTAAACAGTCAAACGTGCCGTTCTTCGCAAAGCTTTTGTGAACGAATGCGCAGCGCCCGCAAAGCCTGCTTTTGTTCCGGGGGGATGCGGTAGCTTTCCACCGCTTTCTGAATGGTCTTGTTGTGCGTCCACACGTCCAGCCGCTTTTCGGTCAGCCACGGCAGTGCCGCTGCCGGCTGCTTTGCCAGTGCAGTGGCAAAATACCATGCCCGCATCATATTGACATAGTATTCCTCGCTGTGCACCGCCGCCGCCCAAGCCAGATATTCCGGGCTGAAGGCATCATCCAGATAATACCGCATCAGCATCCCGATCCCGTAGCGCACGGTATACACTTGGTCAGAGCCCAGCCAGCGCCGGATAGCGGTCAGCAGTTCCGGCTTATGCTGCGCAAACACCTTGGGGCTGAAGCTATCGCAGACTGCCCAGTTATCCACATAGGGCAAAAAGCGCTCAGTTGCCGCCAGCGCTGTGCCGAAATCCCGGACAGACTCCAGCAGAAAGGCGTGGAGAGCGTTTTCTTCATAATAAAAATGCGGTAGTTCTTGCAGAAACACCTCCGCTTCCGGGGTATCTGTCAGCTGCTTTGCCAGCTTACGCAGCAGCGGCACCCGCACCCCGATCACCGTTTCTGGTGGCAGGGTGGGCATCAGGCGGCTGTGAAAGACCTGATATTCCTTATCTTGCAGCGCAAAAAGCTGTGCACGGATCGCATCCACTTCCGGCATTTTGTCACTTCCCTTCTGCACCATTGTACCAGATGGGAGGGAAAATGCAAAGAGAAAAGGCTCCACCTTTTTCAGATGAAGCCTTTGGAGCATCCCGCGCTTTCTATAATAGTATCCCCGTTTCTGTTTTTCCTGCTTGTTTACCCCACCCTCTGCCGTTTATCCAGCCGCATCTTATCGGCGATCATCGCGATGAACTCGCTGTTGGTGGGCTTACCGCGCAGGTTATGGATGGTATAGCCGAAGTAGCTGTTGAGGGTATCCACGTCTCCCCTGTCCCACGCAACCTCGATGGCATGGCGGATGGCGCGCTCCACCCGGCTGGCGGTAGTGCCGTTTTTCTTGGCGATTTCCGGGTACAGGCGCTTGGTCACAGCGTTGATATACTCCGGCTCGTTCATGGTGAGCAGAATGGCATCCCGCAGGAACTGGTAGCCCTTGATGTGGGCAGGGACGCCGATCTGGTGCAAAATTTCGGTGACGGTCAGTTCGTCACTGTCCACACTGGTGTGGAGCAGGTGCTTTTCCTGTCCGCTGGCTGCCTTGAGCACCCGGGCGGCAAGGACGCTTTCGTCAAAGGGCTTGACAAAATAGTAGGCAAAGCCCTCGTCCAGCAGTTCCTGTACCATTTCCTCGCTCTGAAACGCGCCGGTAACGAAAAACGAGGTATGGCGCTCGCCGGCGGCATTGTAGCGCTGCTTGACCGCCAGTGCATCCAGCCCGGGCATAAAGGCATCCAGCAGCACCACCTGCGGGCGAACGGCCAGCATCTTCTGTAAAACCTTATTTCCATCCTTTTCCACAACGGTCACTTCCACGCCCTTTTGCTCCAGCGCCTCGCGGCAGGCTTCTGTGATCTGAGCACCGGTATCCGACATCAAGAATCTCACTTTATCCATGGTTGTTTCCTCCAATGTGTGCAGTTCCTTTAATACCATGGATTTTACCATAATTTTCCAGACAGTTCAACGGTTTATTTTGGGAAATTATGGAAATTCCGCTCGAATGTCCTACTTTTTTATGCTGCCGCATCCGTTCCGGACACGGAATGTGCCTGTTCCAGCATGGTTTGCGCAAAAATGCCGTAGCCTCGTGTCGGGTCATTGACCAGCACATGGGTCACCGCACCCACCAGCCGCCCGTTTTGCAGGATGGGACTGCCGCTCATCCCCTGCACGATGCCGCCGGTCTGTGCCAGCAGTGCCGGGTCGGTGACGCGCAGCACCATATTGCGGCGCGGGTCGGCATCGTTCACCTTTTCAATATAGACACGGTAGCTACGGGGCGTTTCGCCGCTGGTAGTGGTCAATATCTCTGCCGCACCGGGCAGCACCTCCTGCGCAAAGGCGATTTCCGTCTGCTGCCCGGCAATGGCGGTGCTTACCGTGCCGTAGACGCCGTTTTCGCCGTTGATGCAGATCCTGCCAAGGGCGTGGTCACTGATAAATTTACCCTTCAGCTCCCCGGGGCTGCCGGCGGTGCCGCCGGTGCATCCCACGATCTGGCAGGCCACGATCTCGCCGCTGCGCAGGGCGACCTGCTCGCCGGTGTCACTGTCGCTGATGGGGTGACCCAGCCCGGCAAACACCCCGGCCTGCGCGTCCACAAAGGTCAGCGTACCCACCCCGGCGGAGGAATCCCGCACCCACATCCCTGCCCGCCACTGGGCGTTCTGGGTATCCCACACCGGCAAAAGGGTGGTCTGCCGCTGCTCGCCCTTGCGGACGTAGACCACCTCCACCGCCGCACCGGCAGCGGCTTCCAGCGCGGCATGGACCTGCTCGTTGGTCTCGGTGACGGTGTTCCCCATGCGGATGACCCGGTCGCCCAGCCGCAGCCCCGCCTGCTTTGCAGGGTTCACCGTACCGGCGGCGGTATGCACCTCGGAAAAGCCCACGACAAGCGCCCCCTCTGAGAACATCTTCACCCCAAAAGGCGTGCCGCATACCGTAACCGTGGGGCGCTGCATCACGGTGGCGCGGATGGTCTTGACCGGCAGCCAGCCGCCCAGCGCCAGCGTAGTCTGATAGCTGCCCGCTGCCCGGGTGCTGGCCACATTGCGGCTACCGTGCCCGCGCAGCGGTTCCACCCAGCCAAAGCGCGGCAGCATGAGCGGCTGTTCCGGTTCCAGATAAACCTGCTCCGGCAGGGCGCACCACAGCCAGCCCAGCGCCGCCACCGCGGCCACCAGCAGATAAACCCCTATCATCTTTATCCACCTGACAATGCTGTGCTTGGACATTTTACGGCCTCCCTGCGCATTTTTCGGATTTATTATGCGCAGAAAAGGGCGAAAATAACAGGGCTTTCGCAGATGCCGCTTTCCGCTTTAGTCCCTTCCCGTAAAAATGGAAGCCCGGAAGATCCGCAGACCTTCCGGGCTTGCTCTATCTGTCACAAACGATTTTTCCGCAGCGCAAAGGCGTGGCACGGCGGCGGTGCGCCTTATTTTTCATCGTGCAAAGTGCCGGTGCCGCCCTCCACCACGCCGTCATGCTTGAGCACGGCGGTAATGGTGCCAAAGAAGCACTTTACATCCAGCCCAAAGCTGATATGCTCCACATACCAGCCGTCCAGCTTTGCCTTTTCGGCAATTTCCAGTTCGTCCCGGCCGTGGATCTGCGCCCATCCGGTCAGCCCCGGGCGCACATCGTTTGCGCCGTACTTGTCCCGCTCAGCCAACAGGTCGTACTGGTTCCACAGCGCCGGGCGCGGCCCGATGACTGCCATATCCCCCACAAGGATGTTCCACAGCTGCGGCAGCTCGTCCAGACTAGTCTTGCGCAGAAAGCGCCCCATGCGGGTGATATACTGCTCCGGGTCGTGCAGCAGATGGGTAGGCATATCGTGCGGGGTGTCGATGCGCATGGTGCGGAACTTGAGGATCTGGAAATGCCGCTTGCCGATGCCTACCCGCTTCTGCCGGAAAAACACCGGCCCGGGCGAGTCCAGCTTGATGGCAACAGCCAAAAGCAGCAACAGCCACGAAAGGCACAGGATGCCGCAGGCCGACAGCAAAATATCCAGCAGCCGTTTGATCCGATTCCTATACATAAATAAAACTTCCTCCGTTTTCTACGGGTGTACCGCTTTATTATAGCAGTATGGGCAGCATTTTTCAATTGCAGGCCGTGCCTGGCGGCTGATATTTGGCGATTTTGGAGGAAGTGGACGCTTTACCTCTTGTTTTTTACCTAATATCGCGCTATAATAGGCAATTGCTATGTCAATTCAGGTTTATTATAGGAGGTAGATAACTCATGGCTACGACCAGCCGTTCCGCAGACCTGACCAGCGGGCCCATGCTGCAAAAGATCATTTTGTTTTCTGTGCCGCTGGCGGCATCCAGCATTCTGCAATTGCTGTTCAACGCCGCCGACGTTGTGGTGGTGGGGCGCTTTGCGGGCAGCACGGCGCTGGCCGCTGTTGGCTCCAACGGTGCGCTGATCAATCTGCTGGTCAACCTGTTCGTCGGGCTTTCGCTGGGTGCCAACGTGGTGGCAGCCCGGTGCTTTGGTGCCCGGGACGAAAAAGGCGTGCAGGATACGGTACATACCGCCGTGGCGCTGGGCTTGGTCAGCGGCGTGCTGCTGGCGGTGGTGGGCTTTTGCACCGCGCGCGGCCTGCTGGAGCTGATGAGCTGCCCGGAGGATGTGATCGGTCTTTCCGCTCTGTACCTGAAGATCTATTTTATCGGAATGCCCATGACCATGCTGTACAACTTCAGCAGTGCGCTGCTGCGGGCCGTAGGCGACACCAAGCGCCCTCTGTACTGTCTGGCCGCTGCCGGCGTCATCAACGTGGTGCTGAATCTGGTCTTTGTCATCGGCTTTTCCATGAGCGTGGCAGGCGTGGCACTGGCCACCATCATCAGCCAGACCGTGTCCGCGCTGCTGGTGACCGGGATGCTCGTCCGGGAGGAGGGTGCGCTGCGGCTGGACCTGCGGCGGCTGGCCTTCCACGCCGGGACGCTGAAGCAGATCTTGCTCATCGGTCTGCCTGCCGGGCTGCAAAGCACGGTGTTTAGCCTTTCCAACGTGGTCATCCAGTCCTCCATCAACTCCTTCGGCTCCATGGTGGTGGCGGGCAACTCTGCCTCCTCTAATCTGGAGGGCTTTGTGTATACCGCCATGAACGCCTTTGCGCAGGCCGCTGTCACCTTTACCAGCCAGAACATCGGCGCACGCAAGTACCACAACCTTGACCGGGTGATCCGCAATTGTCTGCTGTGTGTCGTGGTGACCGGCCTTGTGCTGGGCGGCGGCGCAGCGCTGGCAGGGAACCAGCTGCTGCGCTTCTACTCCTCGGACACCGCGGTCATTGCTACCGGCATCGAGCGGTTAAGGATCATCTGCGGCTCCTATCTGCTGTGCGGCATCATGGACGTGCTGGCCAGCAGCCTGCGCGGGCTGGGTTACAGCGTGCTGCCCATGGTGGTAAGCCTTGTGGGCGTATGCGCACTGCGGCTGGTATGGATCGCCACCATTTTCCAGCTGAACCGCACCCCCTTTATGCTGTACATCAGCTACCCCATCAGCTGGACGCTGACCGCACTGGTGCATCTCGGCTGTCTGCTGGTAGTGCGGCGGCATCTGCGTCAGAACCAGCAGCAGACACAGGCGGCATAATCAATTTCGAACAAAGCAACGACCTTTCGGTTATAACTCTTCCCGTGAAAAAACAGTTCCGAAACGCCCGCAGGCGTTTCGGAACTGCAAATAAAAAATATTTTTCCTCTGACGTTGCCCAAAGCAAAGCGGAGGGCATTTGAAATCTTCTCACCAAAAAGGACTGCTGCGTCAAACGATGCAGCAGTCCTTTTTTCACAGGGCCACATCCAGTGCCATCATCAGGGCAAATCCCAACACGATGCTGATGACACCGGCCACTTCATCCGGTTCCACCGCCTCAGGGATCATCTCCTGTGCGGTCACACACACCATACAGCCCGCTGCGGCGCTCATGAGCCACGGCAGCGCTGCACCTACCCACTCGGCCAGCACAAAGGCCAGCACCGCACCCAAGGGCTCCACCAGCCCGGACGCCGCCCCGGCGGCAAAGGACTGCCCCCGGGTGCGCCCGCTCTGGGTCAGCGGCAGACTGACCGCCGCACCCTCCGGGATATTCTGCAAGCCGATTCCGAGGCTCAGCGCCAGCGCCCCGCTTACGGCGTCTGCGTCCCCGTGCAGCGCCAGTGCCGCAGCAAGCCCCACCACCATGCCCTCCGGCAGGTTGTGCAGGGTGACCGCCAGCACCATGCGCCCGCAATGCCCGGGGCCGCCCGCCAGCAGCTGCCCGGCGGCATCCTCCAGTCGCAAAAGCCCCACAGCACCTAAAATAAGCCCCAGCGCCGGGGGTACCCATGCCGCCCTGCCCTGCGACCGGGCAATGGCCGGCAGCAGCAGGCTCCATACGCTGGCCGCCAGCATGATACCCGCCGCCATTCCGCACAAAATGCGCCGGGTAGCCGGTCTTGCCTGCCTGCGCAGCAAAAACACCCCTGCTGCTCCCAGCGCGGTACACGCCGCCGGAAACAGCCAGACCCCAAGTATGAAAACGATCCGGTTCAAACCGCATTCCCCCTTTGCCCTTTGTATGCACAAACGGGCAAAAAGGTGCGGTTTCAGAATGCGATAGCTTCCTCCTCGCTGCCATAGGGCAGGCCGGTGTCGGGGTCCATGGGCGGCACGGCCGCTGCGGTGTCTGCCTTTACCTTGCAGATCACGGCATCGCACATCACCTTTGCCACAGCGGTGTTGCCGATCTTATCGTACAGACGGCCTGCACTGTAGCAGTCCCCCTTTACGGTATGGGTGCTGTTGGCCACATAGCCCACCTTGCCCAGCCCCGGCAGCTCTGCCCGGATGGCTTCGCGGTCGGCCTGATTCTCCGGCTCCTTGACCAGACGCACCTTCTGCCCTACTGCAAAGGGCATCGTGCCGTAGCGGTAGTTCAGGCCGGTCAGTGTTACATAATACTTCATGGTTTTACCTCCTTAGAAATCCTCTTCGCTGCTGTCGCAGCTGTCTGCATCGCAGTCTGTGTCATCGGACGCAAAGCTGTCGGTGCTGTCCGTGCTGAAATTGCGCTCGAATGCGGTCATGTACTGGGCATAGCCCTCATCGCCGGTGCCGAAGTAGCCAAAATCAAAATCTTTCATCGTATTATCCTCCGCAAATGTTCTTGTCGTTCAAGCCTTCCGGGGGATGTCCGTCCCTCGTTATGCTTCTATTATCCACATTTGCAGTCCAATAAAAAGGATTTTCGGCAGATCATTTCAAGTTTTTTCTACTTTGTGTTCCCCGCCCGGCGGTGCAGGCTTTGCTCTGTACCCACAGCATACCACACTCTGCCGGGTAAGAGGTCAACTGCCGGGCGACATTCTGCAAAAGCGGGTTCTACAGCAGATAGCAGCCCGTCTTTTTGCAGTTTTATTTTTGCCAAAAAGTCTTTGACTTTTGGCGAAATTTTATGACAACTATGTAGATTCTTTACATAGATTATAACTTTCGACCAAAATCCTCTTGATTTTTTTCAAAAACGGATTAGAATATAGCATCGCAGTGAGGTGTTACCGAAAGCCCGCTGCTAAACATTTACAAGAAGACTAAGGAGATCATTGATATGAAACTCAAGAATATTTGCATCGCTGTTGTTGCTCTGGCTCTGGCTGCTGGCATGACCGCTTGCGGTGGCTCTGCTTCTACCGCTGCTTCCTCCACCTCTGAGGCTGCTTCTGCAAGCACCGCCGTTTCCGAGGCTGCATCTTCTGAAGCTGCTTCCAGCGAGGCTGCTTCCTCTGAGGCTGCATCTTCCGAGGCCGCTTCCTCTGAGGCTGCTTCTTCTGAGGCTGCTTCCACCACTGCCGCCTAAGTTTAACGCGCACAGCGTACATAACAGGATAGCAAAAGGCCGCTGCACATCGTTTTGTGCAGCGGCCTTTTTGGTTGCGCAGAAAGATTATAAATGCCCTCCGCGTGTGCTATGGGCATAACCAGCGGAATGATTTTTTCTTTTTTCGGGATACCGGGGCGTCCGCGGACGCCCCGGTATCCCATTTTATGAAAAAAGACCACCGCACAAAGCCATGTACAGCAGTCTCCTTACGTTTGAGAAGTAAGCTTCCCAGTATCATTTTTCAAGAATCGCGCGGATCTGGGCAAGGTCGGCGGCAAAGGCGATGTTCCGCTGCCGCGCCGGGGTGGAAAGCCCCATGGCGATCATCTGCTGCAAAAGCTGGTGCAGGGGCTGGTAGTAGCCGTTCAGATCGTAGAGGATACAGGGCGCGTTCAGCTGTCCCAGAGACAGCTTGCTGATGACCTCGGTGATCTCCTCCAGCGTGCCAGTGCCGCCGGGAAATGCGATAAAGGCATCGCCCAGTTCGATCATTCTGGTCTTGCGGGCGGGGATGTCCTCGGTCACGATCAGCTCGGTCAGTCCCTCGTGCTGCAGCTCTGCGTCCAGAAAGCACTTGGGCTCTACACCGGTCACCCTGCCGCCTGCGGCCAGCACACTGTCGGCTAGAATACCCATCAGGCCGCTTTTGCTGCCGCCGTACACCAGCGCGTTGCCGCTTTCGCCGATCCAGCGCCCCAGCTGCTGCACAGCCTGTGGCAGTGCAGGGTCGTTGCCAAGGCTTGCGCCCAGATACACGGTAATGTTCATTTGGTCAACCTCTCTTTCCGGGTCAGATGCTCCACAACACCGCGCCCAGCACCGCAGAAAGAAGGATCATCCCGATGGGGGACGGCGCTTTCTGCGTTTTCTTTTTATAGGCAAAATGCAGGATGCCCAGCAGGGCAAACACTGCCAGCGCACGCATATCCGGGGCAAAGCCGCCGGAAACGGTGGTAAAGCCCCCCAGCGTGGAAAGCCCCATGGTGCAGGCGGTGGCTAAGATCATAGCCACCACGCAGGGGCGCACCCCGGCCAGAAAGGCGTTGACCCCGGCGTACTTCATCAGGCTGTGCAGCGCCGCCGCAATGAGCAGAATGATGACAAAAGAGGGCAGCACCACCCCCACCGTTGCCGCAAAGGAACCTGCCAGTCCCGCCTGCGAAGCGCCGATAAAGGTGGCCATATTCACCGCCAGTGGGCCTGGGGTGGACTCTGACACCGCGATAAAGCTGAGAAATTCGCTTTCGGTCAGCCAGCCGTGCCCCAGCACCGTTTCCCGCACCAGCGAGATCATGCCGTAGCCGCCGCCAAAGGACACCGCACCGATGACAAGGAAGTTCCAGAACAATTGCAGCAGGATCATTTTGTGCCGCCTTTCTTCCCCTGCCCTACCGCATAGGCCAGCACCCCGGCTGCGCCGCAAAGCAAAATGCAGCAGATGGAGGAAAACTTTACCGCCAGCATAGAGCACCCCACCATGGCCGCCAGCACCACCGCCACCACTGCCGTGTTGAAGGGAGTGCGCTGCAGATTTTTGAGCATCTTGATTCCTGCGGATAAAATCAGGTAGATGACGCAGGCCTGAATGCCTTTAAAGGCATTTGCTACCACCGTCAGCTGCAAAAAGCGGTCGAAGAAGAGTGAAATAACGTAAATGACTGCAAAGGACGGCAGGCACACCGCCAAAGTGGAAGCCGCCGCACCGGCGGCACCTGCCAGCTTATAACCGATATAGGTGGCGCTGTTTACCGCCACAGGGCCGGGGGTGGACTCGGCAATGGCGACCATATCCAGAAACTCCTCCCGGGTGAGCCAGCGTTTTTCCTCTACAAATTCGTGCTCCAGCAGCGCCACCATGGCGTAGCCGCCGCCAAAGGTAAAGGCACCGATCTTAAAAAAGGTGCAAAAAAGTTCCTTGGTCTTGGACATAGGCATTTTTCCTCCGGGCACTTACTGTTTGACCGGCTCCAGTTCCAGATAGCACTCGAAAGCCGTTTTGTCTGTGCGCTTGGCAATAAAGTACCAGCCATCATCCGAGGGGGCGTAGAACACCTCCACCTGCTGCCCCATGGGGACTTCGCGGTGATAGTTGATGGAAGCGAACTTCACAACATGATCGCGCATGATCTCCAGCGGCAGCGCGTCACAGACGATATCCAGATAAAAAGCGTTGTTGATGTGATAGTGCAGGTCGCACTGGGAGTAGCGCGCCGTAAACAGACCGGCGCTGGTCAGGTTATCCCGGCGCTTATGCAGCAAAAGGGGTAGCTCCTCTTCCACCGTCTCGTTCCAGTATCCCTCTACCGTCCAGCCCGGCTGGCGCAGGATGTGCCCATTCTCAAGGCTGGACATGATCCAGCGGCTGTCCACCATGGCTACCTCCTGTCCGGCTTCGTCCGTAAGGGTGGTGACGCGCTTGATAGAGCCGCGGAGAGCCTTTTCTGAGCGGGAGCAAAGGGTCAAAGTCTCGCCACGGCGGGGCACGCGGCTGAACCGCAGCGCCTGCTTGCCCACCAGAAACGCTACGCCGTGATCCTCAAAGAACTTATCGTCCATGCCAAAGTGGCGGGCGTGCATGGTGGAGATCTGCTCCACATAACGCAGCAGGGCGCTGGCCTTGAGCAGGCTGTGGCAGTCTGCATCGGCATTTTCTACCACGGCGGTGCCTTGATAATAAAACTGTTCCATAGTCTTTCCCTCCTATCGGAAAAAGGCCGCCGCACCACGTCCGGGACGGCAGCCTTAGTTGAACGATCAATACTGATTGCGGGTCTTTCTGCGCACCTTGCGCCAGATATTGAAGCAGGCAAGTGCCAGCATAGCCAGCAGCAGCAGCAAAAACAGGTAGCTGCCGCCGCCTTCATCGTAGCTCTTCATCTCGCTCCACTTCAGATCCAGCTCGCTGTTCACCTCGTCGCTCAGGGCGGTGAACACCTTCTCGCGGGCGGCGTCCTCTTCAGACGGGTAGGCGATCTCGCTGGTTTTCAGATCCTCGTCCAGCACCTCCCATACATCGTGCATGGGGGTGGTGTAGCCGATATACTCGCTGTTAGCCTTGCCGATGTCGGTCTCGCACATGAAGTTGATGAACATCTCGGCGGCTTCCTTGTGCTCGCTGGCGGCGGGCACAGCCATGCAGTCCACCGAAAGCACACTGCCCTCCTCCGGGAACACCCAAGCCAAGTCCGGGTTATCATCGATCATGGTGATGGCATCGCCGGAGTAGTACACGCCGATGGCAGCCTCGCCGCCGATCATCTTATCAAAGATCTCGTCCATGACGTAGGCCTGCACCAGCGGCTTCTGCGCCTTGAGCTCTTCCACCACCTCGTCCACCTCTTCCGGGGTGGCGGGGTTGATGCTGTGACCGCTCTTAAATGCAGCGATAGCGTAGGCATCGCGGCTGTTGTTGAACATCAGGATGTTGCCCGCATACTGCTCATCCCACAGGTCTGCCCAGCAGGTGGGGGCTTCGTCTACCATGGTAGTGTTGTAGATGATGCCGGTGGTGCACAGCATATAGGGCACGGTGTAGGCGTTCTGCGGGTCATAGTCCGGGTTGCGGTAGCCTGCATCGATCTTTTGGAAATTGGGGATATTGTCGTAGTCAAGGGGTGCAAGCATCCCCTCGTTGATCATCTTTGCCACCATGTAGTCGGAGGGGATGATCACATCGTAGTTGGCTGCGCCGGACTTGAGCTTGGCGTACAGGGACTCATTGGAGTCGAAGGTGGTGTAGTTCACCTTGATGCCAGTTAGCTTTTCAAAGGCGGCCACCACGTCCACGCTGTCATCCGAGCCGTTGGAGATGTACTCGCCCCAGTTATAGACGTTCAGGGTGACGTTCTGCCCCTTGAAGCGGGTCCAGTCGTAATCGTCCGACACCGAGACGTCCTCGGTCACCTCGATGGTACCGGCGGCAAACACCGGCAATGCGGCGCACAACGCCACAGCCAGCGTCAGCAGCAATGCAGCAATGCGTTTCATCATGCGCCCTCCCCTCGCAGCGTTTTCTGATCCTTGCGGTAGCTGCGGCTCTCCATGGCATTGGACACCAGAATGACGCTGAGGATGACCACGAACATGATGGTGGACAGCGCGTAGATCTCCGGGCTGACCTTTTTACGGGTCATGGAGTAGATGGCAATGGGCAGGGTCTCCACCGTACCGCAGTTGAAATAGGAGATCATAAAGTCATCGATGGAATAGGTCAGGCAGATGAGGAAGGCCGACAGGATGGCGGGGCTGATCTCCGGCAGAATGACCTTGAAGAAGGCCTGCCGGGGGTCACAGCCAAGATCCAGCGCTGCTTCGTACAGTTTGATATCCAGCTGCTTGAGTTTGGGACTTACGTTAAAGATAACGTAGGGCACGTTGAACGCGATATGCGCAATGAGCAGCGTAGGCAGACCCATGATGTTGTCCGGTAGCCACGCGGACTGCGCGGCAAAGCGCTGGTAGGCCACGAACAGCAGCATCAGGGAGATGCCGGTGATGATTTCCGGGTTGACCACCGGGATATAGGTGATGTTAGTCACCAGCAGGCGGCTTTTGCGGCTCATGGAGGCAATGCCAAGGCTGGCTGCCGTGCCCAGCACTGTGGCGATGATGGCAGACAGGATGGCTACCTCAACGGACACCCACAGCGCATGGAGGATGGACGCATTCGTGAACAGGCTGCGGTACCATTTAAAGGTAAAGCCGGTGAACAGCGAGTAGCCCTTGCTCTGGTTGAAGCTGAACACGATCATGTAGGCAATGGGCAGATACATGAAGCAGAAGAACAGGATGATGTAGACCCGCTGCATCAGGCGCAGATGTTTTGTTTTCATCAGGATACGCCCTCCATTTCATCCTCGTCAAAGCTGGATGTAAAGCTCATGCACAGCAGCACTATGATCATCAGCACAAGGCTCATGGCAGAGCCAACGTTCAGGTTGTAGCTGTTGCCCAAAAACTGCATCTCGATCAAGTCGCCAATCAGCAGGTTGGAGCCGCCGCCCAGCATACGGCTGATGACAAAGGTAGACACCGCCGGCACGAACACCATGGTGATGCCGGTGCTGATGCCCGGCACGCTCATGGGGATAAGCACCCGCACAAGGGTCTTGGTGGTGTTGGCACCAAGATCCTGCGCAGCTTCCACAAGGCTCTGGTCGATCTTGGTCATGCTGGTGTACAGCGGCAGGATCATGTAGGGCACATAGTTATACACCATGCCCAGCACCACCGCACCGGAGGTGTTGAGCATGGTATAGGGGCCAAGGCCGATAAAGCCCAGCAGGGTGTTCACCGGGCCATTGACGCTGAGCAGACCCATCCATGCGTAGGTACGCAGCAAAAAGTTCATCCACATGGGCAGCATGACCAGCATAAGCATGATGTGCTGCTTGTTTACCCGCAGACGGGACAGAAAATATCCCACCGGAAAGGCGATGATAAGGCAGATGACCGTGGCGATCAGCGCCAGCAGCAGGCTGCGGGCAAACACCGAGCCGTAGCCGCTGATGGAGGTAAGGTTATTCAGGGTAAAGTTACCCTCGGCGTCGGTCATGGCGTAGTACACCACAATGAACAGGGGCACAACGGTAAAGAGCACCATCCATACAAAGTACGGATAGGCCAGCTTTTTATCATAGATCTTCATGGCACATCACCCCTCGCTCCGCGCCATGATATGGATCTCGTTGGGGCCGATGCGCATACCAATGGTCTCGCCGGGGGTGCAGGCACGGGTGGAGTGGATCAGCCACTCGCGGCCTTCGCACTCCACGTGCATCTCAAAGTGCACACCCTTGAAGATGACATCGTTCACCACGCCCACAAGCTGGCCTTCCACCGGGGAGACCACCTCGATATCCTCCGGGCGCACCACCACCTGCACGCTCTGTTCCCGGGCAAAGCCGCGGTCCACGCAGGGGAAGTCCACACCGGAGAAGGACACCAGAAAGTCCTTGTGCATCACGCCGTCCACGATGTTGGAATCGCCGATAAAGTCTGCCACGAAGGCGTTTTTCGGCTCGTTGTAGATATCCTCCGGGGTGCCGATCTGCTGCACCTTGCCGCCGTTCATGACCACGACGGTATCGGACATGGTAAGCGCTTCCTCCTGATCGTGGGTGACATAGATAAAGGTGATGTTCATCTCGCGCTGCAGCCGCTTGAGTTCCAGCTGCATCTCCTTGCGCAGCTTCAGATCCAGTGCACCCAGCGGCTCGTCCAGCAGCAAGATCTCCGGCTCGTTGACCAGACTGCGGGCAATGGCCACGCGCTGCTGCTGACCACCGGACATCTGGCTGATGCTGCGGCGCTCGAAGCCCTTTAAGCCCACGACCTCCAGCATATCGCGCACCTTGCGGCGGATGGTGTCCTCGTCCAGCTTTTTGAGCCGCAGACCAAAGGCCACGTTCTCGAACACATTCAGGTGCGGGAACAGCGCGTATTTCTGGAACACGGTATTCACCGGGCGCTTGTAGGGCGGCACACCGGTAATGTCCTCTCCCTTCAGCAGCACCTTGCCGGCGTTTGGCTCCAGAAAACCTGCGATCAGGCGCAGGGTGGTGGTTTTGCCGCAGCCGGAGGAACCGAGCAGCGTCACGAACTCCTTATCATGGATATCCAGATTCAGCCCATCCAGAATGCGCTGTCCATCAAATTCCACTACGATATCCCGCAGTGAAACGACCACCGAGTTGTCCATTTTATATGTTATCCTCCTTGTTCTCAGATACGAAAAAAGACAGGGAACCTGCCCCATCTTTTTTGCGTATAAGGGGCGTTCTGCCCCGCGCAGCAGCATGATCTTGCGCGGCGGACTTACCCTGTCACGGTTTATAATAAACAATCACAGTCGGATTGTCAATCACTCTGCCGATGTTTGCTGAAACTTTATAAAAAGCTGCAAAAAAATATACGCTGCACCTTGGTTTCGGTGCAGCGTATCAAAGCAATTATTCCTGCGTTTTCAGGTCGTTTTCGGTCAGCAGAAGCGCCTGTACAGTGCTTGTGTCCACCGTGTATACAGAAGGTTCCCCTTCCACCTGCAGATACCACCCGTCCGTGCCGCAGGCGTAGGCCAGCTGCACGGTGGAGCCGTCCTCGCTGGTAACTGCGGCGGTGAATACCGGTGCATCAAAACCACAGGCGGCAAGATCCGCGTCCGTAGTTTGAGCGGTGGCATAGGTGCACAAGGCAGACAGCAGACTTTGCACCTTGTCCTGTGCAAGGCTGGCAGTGGGGTCAGAAGCCAGCCGCCACACTGTCTCGTAGGCAGAGGAAGAGGCGCTGTCGGCACTTTCGGTCGGCTCGCTGACGGCGTTCAGGGTGACGGAGGTTCCATCTGCCATCGTGTAGGCTACCTGCGTAATGGCAGAAGCCGTAAGCCCTGTGGGGCAGAAGCTGCCGAAAAGCCCGGCCTTATCCAGCTGGAAACAGGCGGCTTTGTTGCCGCTGACAGTATAGATGGCATCGTCCCCGGCTTTTTGCACATAGAGGTCCCCGGTGACAGGGTTTTCTGTCCCGAAGGTCAGGGTAGTGCTCTGCCCTGCCGCCGTCACCGTAACGGTGAGCTGCAGGCTGTCCAGCCCGTAGTCCTCCCCTGCCTGCGGCGTCAGGCTGCGCTTGGCATTCAGTGCCATCAGGGCAGTGCGCATGGTGTTGCAGGCGCTTTCGTCCAGATGATAGGCAGGGTCCTGTGCCAGCAGCCAGCTGCCGCCGGAATATTGCAGAGTGTAGGTCTCGCCGTTATAGGTGTACTCGATCTGCTCCAAGTCCTCGGCGGCAAAGCTGGAAAGCGGGATGCTGCCCTCGGCGGCGGCGCTGGCGGCCTGCTCGGCCTTGGCGTTGCTGCGGGTCACCGCCCACAGTGCCGCGCCCAGCAGCACTGCCGCTGCCAGCAGCGCCAGCAGGACACGCTGTTTTGTTTTCATGGTGGTCTCCTTATCTGCGGCGGCGCAGCAGCACCACCACTGCCCCGGCAATGAGCACCGCCGCCGGGAGCACGAACACGAAGGTCAGCCCCAGTGCTGCAGCGGTGGAGCCTGCCACCGTGATGGGCTCGGCTTCCAGCGCCTTGGTGTCCACAAGGACATCCTGCCCTACCAGCGAAGCCGCGCAGCCCTGCAAAAAGGTCAGGTTGCCGGGCATGGACTGATAAAGCTGCTCGTTATCCATATTGGGACAGCCGATCCAGAGGACCTCGGCACCGGTATCCTCGTTCCGTGCCCAGACGGCCAGCGCAAAGGGGCCGTCTGTGTCCCCGTCCTCCCGCTCCATGGTGGTAAGGTCGTTGATATCAACCTTGGCATAGGCAGCGGAAGAGCTGTTCAGCAGCGGCTCAGCGGTGACATCCTCGGTCTCGGTGACCGTGATGCCCTGTGCCACCGACAGCATGACATGGGTGCTGGTATTCATGCCGTTCAGCGCGGTGCTCTCGGTAGGCGTGCCGTAGTCCGGCAGCAGCGACCATGCAGAATTATACAGCGCCTTGCTGCTGTCGCCCTCCACCACCATGCCCTCTGTGCGGGCAAGGCCGAACTGCGCCAGCACGGCGTCCAGCTGCGGAGTCTGGGCGTAGACACTGCTGGTCAGCAGCAGTTTGCCGCCCGCCGCCAGATAATTTTGCAGCTGGCTGATCTCATCCACAAGGCCGTCCCCTGCGGTAAAATCGCTGGTGGGCGCGTTGATGATAAGCAGATTGCAGTCCTCCGGGATGGTGCTCGTGAGCAGATCCAGCGGCTGAGCGTTGATATTCTGGGCGTCCAGTGCATCGGTCAGGGAGTCGGTCAGGGACTGTTCGCCGTGGTTGGTGGTATAGTAGGCGTGGCTCTGTCCGGCTGCGGTAAGCTTATAGATGGCAGATGTGATCTGCTTTTCGCCGCCAAAAGTCACGCTGGCAGAGCCGGTGGTGTAGTAGTCGGTGTAGTCGTACTCGTACAGGTCGGCGGCATCCAGCACGGTGCTGTTCTCCCCGCAGGTGACGATCAGACTGCCGGTGGAAACATTCTCCGCACCGTACTTTGCGGCAAAGGTGGGGTACAGGGTGGGGTCCTTCTGTTCCCAGCTCAGGTGCCCGCTCTCGGCGGCGTAGTGATCCAGCAGCTTTGTGATGATGGCATCCTCGCTGCCGGTTTCGCAGAGGTAATAGATGTGCACATCCTTTTCCAGCCCCTCCACCAGCGCTTTGGTGCTGTCGCTCAGGGTGTACATTTTGGCTTCGGAGAGGTCGAACTCGGTATATTTTGTGGGGATCGCCCGCACCAGCAGGTTGAGCAGTACCGCCAGCACCAGCACTGCTGCCAGCATGGCGGTGGACAGCAGTCCGCTGCGGAATACCCTGCCTTTCTGAGAGGATGCGTTCTTGTTCCATTTCATCATTGCGGCCTCCTCTCAGTTCCAGCGGCGCTTTTCCAGCCCCTGCGCAGTGAAGACCAGGAACACCGCCGCTACGGTCAGGTAGTAGACCAGTGTGGGGATGGAAAAGCTGCTGTTGACAAATTCTTCAAAGGGGGTAAACAGGCACAGGGCGCTGAGCACCGCGCTGAAAGCTTCGGTCAGCCAGCTGCTCTTGAGCAGGAACAGCGCCGTAAGCGCCACGCAGCACCCCGCAAAGGAAAGACAGCCCAGCGTAAAGCTTTTGCTGCGCAGCCCCGCCGTTACGCTGAGCACGGCGGCAATAGCGGTAAACAGCGCCAGTGCCACCGCGCTGCCGGTAGTGAACATGGTGCGCAGACTGGGCATCATATAAGCCAGCAGCAGCGCCGCCACGCCGGACACAGCGGCGATGATCTGGTTTTCGGTCAGGCTGGAAAGGAATACCCCAATGGCAATGGCGGCGCAGCCCATAAGGTAATAGCACAGCAGCGCGGAAAAATTGGCCAGTGTGCTGGTGCCGGTAGCGCCCAGCACCTTCAGCACAAGGATCATGCCCGCATCCACAAGGCAGGGCAGCGCAAAAATGACGCAAAGGGCAAAATATTTGCCCAGCACGATGCCGCCCACCGACACCGGGCTTGTGAGCAGCAGCTGGTCGGTGCGGCTGTGGCGTTCCTCCGCAAAGGAGCGCATGGTGAGCACCGGGATGTAGAGCAGCAGCACAAAAATGGTGCGGCACAGCGTGTAGTAGCCAAAATCCGGCAGACCGTAGCCCAGATTCAGCGCCACAAAGTAGATGGCCGTAGACGCCAGCATAAAGGCGGTAAGCACCGCACCGATCATGCCGTGAAAGCAGCTGCGGAGCTCTCGTTTAAAGATAGCAGCCATCTCAGTTCCCCTCCCCTTCTGCCGGGGTGTCCTGCTCCGGCGTTTTTTCGGTCAGCGCAAGGAATACCTCCTCAAGGCTGCGATTCTCGGCGGCAAGCGCCAGCACGGTGCAGCCGGCCTCGGTCAGTGCCCGGGACACGGCGGCGCGGCGGTCGGCGGCGTCCTCGCTCTCGGCGGTAAAGGTGACCTGACCGTCTGCAGCGCTTTCCAGTTCTACCCGGCAGATACCCGGCACGCTGCGCACTGCGGCAAGCACGGTATCGGTCTCGCCCTGCGCGGTGGCGCGCAGGCGGCTGCCGGGGTTCAAAGTCTCGCCCAGCTCCTCCGGGCTGCCCACAGCCACCAGACGTCCCTTGGAGAGGATGAGCACCTGCTGGCACACCGCCTGCACCTCGCTGAGGATGTGGCTGGACAGAATGACCGTGTGCGCCTTGCCCAGCTCCCGAATGAGGTTGCGGATCTCGATGACCTGCGCGGGGTCCAGCCCCACGGTGGGCTCATCCAGAATGATGAGCTGCGGGCTGCCCAGCAGCGCCTGCGCAATGCCTACGCGCTGACGGTAGCCCTTGGACAGGCTGCGGATGACCCGGGGCAGCACTTCTTCCAGCCCGGTGCGGCGGGCAGCAGCCAGCACCTGTTGCTTGCACTGCGCGTGCTTTACCCCCTTAAGCTCTGCCACAAAGTTCAGATACTCCTGCACGGTCATTTCCGGGTAGAGCGGCGGTTGCTCCGGCAGGTAGCCTACACAGGCTTTGGCCTGCTGTGCCTGCTCCGGCAGACGGAACCCGGCTACCTTCACCTCGCCCTCGGTGGGTGCCAGATAGCCGGTAAGGATATTCATAATGGTGGATTTGCCCGCGCCGTTGGGCCCCAGCAGGCCGTAGATCTGGCCGTCCGGCACCGTAAACGAGAGATCCTGCACGGCAGGGCGGCTGCCGTAGGACTTGCTCAGGTGAGAAACTTCGATCACAGCAAACTCTCCTTTTATTCAGAAGCTGTTTTGCGGAAAGCGGCATGGACGCAGCGCTTTCCGGTTTGGAACTGCTATATTTTAGACGGAAAATGTGTTTAAATTAAGACAATCCTGTGTGGGAAAACGAAACATTTGCCCGCGCAAAACGCAAAAATGCCGCCTCCCGAAGGAAGCGGCATGAGATAGCCTATAATTACTTACGGCCGAAACGCTTGTTGAAGCGCTCAACACGTCCGCCGGTGTCAACCAGCTTCTGCTTGCCAGTGTAGAAAGGATGGCACTTGGAGCAAACTTCGACGTGGATCTCGGGCTTGGTGGAACGAGTGTTGATGACATTACCGCAAGCGCAGGTAATGGTGCAGTCAACGTAGTTCGGATGGATACCCTGTTTCATTCTTTTCACCTCAATTCTGGTTCTGACGTATTGGGGCCATATTTAATGTATGTGCCCATCACAACCTTCAATATCGGCTACCCCGTCGAGCGGCCTTGGAAACGATTGCCTTACTATTATAGCACGAATCGGCCGGAATGCAAGAGGGAATTTTAAGTTTTTTACAGCTTTTGCAGCAAAGCATAAAAACTGCCTCCGAAGCAGCACGGTCTTGTGCGCTGCTTCGGGGGCAGTCTGCTTTTGTTCTATTATAAGGTTACTGCTTTGCGCTTTCCGGGGCGACCTCAAAGTCGATCTTGCCCAGATTGACGTCTGCACGCACGATGGTGATCATCATGGTATCGCCCAGATTCCAGTTCTTGCCGGAAACAGGGTCGGAAAGGCGGACGCCCTCGGTGAGCATAGTGCCGGTGGCAGTCAGGCTGGAAGCGGGCACAAAGCCCTCCACGCCGTTTTCCAACTCGATGAACAGGCCGCGCTGGGTCACGCCGGAGATGCGGCCCTCGTAGCACTCGCCCAGATGGCGGCGGGCATACTCGGCCTTGTAGCAGTCCTCGGCTTTGCGCTCGATCTGCATGGCGATCACCTCGCGCTCGCTGGCCTGCTTGCTGACATCCTCGGCAAACTCACTGTAGCGCAGGATCATGGTGTCCTTATCGGTACCCTTGAGCTGGGCGGTCATGATACGGTGGATAGCCAGGTCCGGGTAGCGGCGAATGGGGCTGGTGAAGTGGGCATAGTCCTGCAGAACCAGACCGTAGTGACCCTTGGGCTTTTCCTCATACACAGCCTTGGACATACAGCGCAGCATACCGGTGTTGATGATCTGCTCATAGGCAGTGCCGCGCACGCCCTCCAGAATAGCGCTCAACTCCTTGGGGGTGGGCACGTCCTTGGCAAAGTGGTCGTTGACGCCGCAGGCCTGCAGCAGACCGTGCAGACGCTCCAGCTTTTCGGCGTTGGGCTCCTCATGCACGCGGTACACAAAGGGGATCTGCTTCACCCGGGCAAAGTGGGCGGCGCACTGGTTTGCCAGCAGCATGAACTCCTCGATCATGGCTTCGCTCTCGCCGGAGGTGCGCTTTTTCACATCGATGCAGCGGCCGTCCTCATCGAGGATCAGCTTTACCTCGCCGCTCTCGATATCCATGCAGCCGCGCTCCTTGCGCAGGCGGGCACGGTGGCCGTACAGCTCCTTCATGGCAGGCAACTGTGCCAGTACCTCGTGGTACTTGCCGGTCAGCTCGTCATCGGCGTTGCCGGCCAGCAGGGCGTTGATCTCGGAGTACACACCCTTGACCCGACTGCGGATGACGGACTTGACAAAGCGGTAATCGGTCAGGTTGCCGTCCTTATCCAGCCGCATCATGCAGGAGAAGGCAAGCCGCAGCACGCCCTCGTTCAGGCTGCAGATGCCGTTGGACAGCTGCTTGGGCAGCATGGGCACCACCTGATCGGCGTAGTAGACGCTGGTAGCGCGGCTGAAGGCTTCGTTGTCCAGTTCGGTGCCGGGCTTGACGTAGTTGGAAACATCCGCGATATGCACGCCCAGCTCAAAGCCGCCGTCCGGGGTCTTGGTCAGGCTGATAGCATCGTCGATATCCTTGGTCTCGGCGCTGTCGATGGTAAAGATGGGCAGAGCGCGCAGATCCATGCGGCCCTCGCAGTCCGCAGCAGACACCTCGGCGTTGTCCAGCTTTTTGGCTTCGTCCCGCACCTTGTCCGGGAAGCGGCTGCGGATATCCTGCGCGTAGAGCAGTGCCTTTGCGCAGCGCTTGGCTTCGTCACAGCTGCCAAAGCGCATGGCCACGCCCACGCGGTGATCCTCCTGACGGTTGCCGCGCAGCAGGATCTCCACTGCCACCTTGTCGCCGTCCTTGGCGCTGCCTTCGCAGTCCCGCATGACCTGCATGGAGATAGCGGGGCAATCGTCCGGTACGAACTTCAGGCGGCCCTCCATGCGGTGCATGGTACCCACCAGCGCGTTCTTCTCTTCCAGAACAGCAAGGATCTCGCCCTCATCGCTGCCCTCTACCCGGGGGTGTGCAAACTTTTCCACCAGCACCTTGTCGCCGGGCATTGCGCCGCGGGTGAACCGGCCGGGGATAAAGATATCGCTGGTGCCGTCCTCCAGCATGACAAAGGCAAAGTTTTTGCCCAGCTTTACCACCTTGCACAGCAGTGCCTTGTCGGCACGGCCGCTGCGCACGGTGAAGAACACGCCCTGACGCTGGCAGATGACGGCCTCGTGCACCAGCTGGTCCACGGCCTCCATCACCTTGCGGTCTGCGCCGCGATCCCCGCCGAACTTATTCTTCAGATCCTTTACGGTGCACGGCTGATTCTGGATCGCGTGCTCAATTTTATCGCGCATTGCCATAAAATATTTTCTCCTTCACTTCCGTGGCCGTGCATCTCCTGCGGAGCACAGCCCTGCCTTGGGACGGGCGCTTTCCCCTGTCCCCTCTTTGCGGCAGCCCGCAGAACCGGCTGCCCGCACTTTTTTCTGCACAGAAAAACAGCCCCGTCCGTTCACGGGGCTGCAACGCCTTCTCAGCCTGCCAGACGGCCTGCGAACAGGCAGGCCAGAATAGCGACCACAAAGAACACCACGCCTGCAATGCGGGTGACCTTAGCCAGCATCTGATCCGCCGGGGTCAGACGTGCATTGTTGGCACCGCCCACGCTGCCGTTGATGGCACCGGACAGACCCTGACCGTGGGTGTGCTGCATGAGGGTGAGGAAAACGATGACCAGCGAAGCCACCAGCAGAATGGCACCGCCAACAATTTCGATAACAGACATGAATCGTAACGCTCCTTTTATTTGTAAATACGGAAATCCACGCAAAAACACAACTATATAGTAGCATAACAAAGCCAAAATTGCAAGCGGAATCCGCGCATTTATCCCGCCGCTTCCAGCGCGGCGCACACCTGTGCAAAGATGGCTGCACCGGAATACGCCGTATGCACCGCGCCGTCCTGCAGCACCACAATGGTGTAGCGGGGCTTTTCTGCCGGCCAGAACCCCGCAAACCACAGGTTGCAGCGCTCGGTGCCCTCCGGGGTGAACTGCCCGGTCTGAGCAGTGCCGGTCTTGCCTCCCGCCCCGCCGGAAACCCCGGCGGCATCCTGCGCGGTGCCCTGCTGCACCACCTGCACTAACATAGTGCGCAAGAGCGCTGCGCTCTGCGCCGGGAGCACCCGCCGTCCCCGAGGGTGGCTAAGGGGCTCCACCGGCTGCCCGGTAGTCTCGTCCAGTGTAGCTTGCAGCACATAGGGCGCGCGGTATACGCCGTCCGCTGCAATGGTGTTGAACAGCGCCGCAACCTGCATGGGTGTCGCCAGCAGACTGCCCTGCCCAAAGCTGAAATTGGCCAGCTGTCCGCTTTGCACCAGCTCCTGCGGGGCAGGCAGCTGCCCGGCCTCGGCGGCAAGCCCTTCTGCCAGCGGCAGGCTCTGTCCAAAGCCGAACGCCTGGGCGGCGTCCAACAGTTTTTCCGCGCCCAGCTGCTGCCCCAGGCAGATAAAATAGCCGTTGCAGCTTTTTTCCAGCGCAGCGGCAAGATCTACCTGCCCATGCGGCACCCCGCCCGCGCAGCGGAAGATCTGCCTATCCACCACCACCGCGCCGGTGCACTCGAAAACCGGCTGCAAGCCCGCTTCCAGTGCAGCCGCCGCCAGCACCGGCTTGAACACCGACCCCACCGCATAGCTTTGCAGCGCCCGGTTCAGGAAGGGGCTGTTCGCCGCCTGCAAACTGTCGGCAAGGTGCTCCGGGTCGTAGCCCGGCACACTGACGCTGGCGCGCACCGCCGCCGTGGCGGTATCCAGCACCAGAATGCAGCCGCTTTGCATAGTGGTGGACGCCACCGCTTCCACCGCCCGCTGCACCGGACGGGAGATGGTCAGCTGCACACCCAGCGCCCCGCTGTCGGCTTGCAAAAGTTTGGGCGTCTCGCCGGTGCGCAGCGTGCCCTGCGCCGTGACGGCGCAAACAAGGCTGCTGTGCTCCCCTGTGCCGGAAAGCACGGCGTCCAATGCCTTTTCCAGCCCGGCAGCGCCGTGACCTGTGCCATCCAGATAGCCCAGCAGATGCTGACACAACGGCACTGCGGCATACCGCCGGGCGGTGGGGTAACCGGTCAGTCCAAGGCGGGCGGGGTCGCAGTTCACCTCCAGCAAAAACGGCGCAGCGCGGCTGCGGCTGCGGTACAAAAGCGCCTGCCCGGCGGCGTCCGTGCAGGCATACAGCCGGTCGTAATTGCTCTGCCCGGGAAAACACACCACCTGCCAGCGCTCCTCTAACCCGGTGAGCAGCTGCCCCTGTGCATCGTAAAAGCTGCCCCGCCGGGCGGGCAGCTGCAGGGTGACCGTGCTCTGCGCCGCCGCCCGCGCGGCATAGGCGGGGTGCTGCGCCAGCAGATACAACCGGCACAGCACCACCATAAACCCCAGCAGCAAGGCAGCATACACCGCCAGCACCCGTTTGCCGGACATCCCCGCGCCCCCTTTCCGTATGGTTAGGGTGGGCAGCAGGGGTGCAGGGTATACATAAAAAGCGGTGGAACCTCTCCGAAGAGAAATTCCACCTCTCTGGCGTATCTTATTAAGAAAGACTGGTACGGATTAGTACATGCCGCCCATGTCACCGCCGGCAGGTGCGGCGGGAGCCGGAGGTTCCGGCAGGTCAGCCACAAGGCTCTCGGTGGTCAGCACCATCTCAGCAACGGAAGCTGCATTCTCCAGAGCGGAGCGGGTGACCTTGGTCGGGTCCACGATGCCAGCGGCGATCATGTCCTCGACAAAGACCTCGTTCTGGGCATCGAAGCCGTAATTGGGCTTGTTGGCAGAAACGATCTTGTCGATGATGACGCTGCCCTCCAGACCGGCGTTCTTGGCGATCTGGCGCAGAGGAGCTTCCAGAGCCTTCAGCACGATCTTGGCACCGGTGCGCTCATCGCCTTCCAGCGTGTCGCACAGAGCGCGCACAGCGGGGATGGCGTTGATGGGAGCGGTACCGCCGCCGGCCACAACACCCTCCTGCACAGCTGCCTTGGTGGCATTCAGAGCATCCTCGATGCGCAGCTTCTTGTCCTTCATCTCAACTTCGGTAGCAGCACCGACCTTGATGACAGCCACGCCGCCGGCCAGCTTAGCCAGACGCTCCTGCAGCTTCTCGCGGTCAAAGTCGCTGGTAGCGGCCTCGATCTGGCTGCGGATCTGGGCAATGCGGGCTGCAATAGCGTCCTTGTCGCCTGCGCCGCCCACGATGGTGGTGTTCTCCTTGGTCACCTTGACCTGACGGGCATGACCCAGCAGCTGGACGGTAGCGTCCTTCAGCTCGTAGCCCAGATCAGAGGAAATCACGGTGCCGCCGGTCAGGGTAGCGATATCCTGCAGCATCTCCTTGCGGCGGTCGCCGAAGCCGGGAGCCTTGACAGCCACGACATTCAGGGTGCCGCGCAGACGGTTGACGATCAGGGTGGACAGAGCCTCGCCCTCGATATCCTCAGCTACAATCAGCAGCTTCATGCCGTTCTGCATCACCTGCTCCAGCAGGGGAACCAGATCCTGAATGACGCTGATCTTCTTATCGGTGATCAGAATTGCAGCGTTGTCCAGATCGGCCACCATCTTGTCGGTATCGGTGACCATATAGGGGGTCAGGTAGCCGCGGTCGAACTGCATACCTTCCACGATCTCGTTGTAGGTCTCGGCGGTGGTCTTGTTCTCCTCGATGGTGATAACGCCGTCAGAGGTGACCTTCTCCATAGCCTCGGCGATCAAACGGCCGATCTCGGGGTCACCGGCAGAGATTGTGCCGACGCGGGCGATATCGTTGCTGTCCTTCACCTTCTGGCTGTGTGCCTTGATGGTCTCCACAGCGGTGGCAACGGCCTTGCTCATGCCGCGGCGGATATCCATGGGATTTGCACCGGCGGTAACGTTCTTCATGCCCTCATTGACCATAGCCTGTGCCAGCACGGTAGCGGTGGTAGTACCATCGCCTGCGGCATCGTTGGTCTTGGTTGCGACCTCACGCACCAGCTGTGCGCCCATGTTCTCGAACTCGTCCTTCAGCTCGATCTCTTTTGCGATGGTCACGCCATCGTTGGTGATGACCGGTGCGCCGAACTTTTTGCCCAGCACCACGTTGCGGCCCTTGGGGCCGAGGGTGATCTTAACGGTGTTAGCCAGGGTATCAATACCGGCACACAGTGCCTTGCGAGCGTCCTCGCCCTGCTTGATCTGCTTTGCCATAATACATCGCTCCTTTATAATACAAGCTCAATTGAAAAGGGAAAATTCAGTTTCAGTCTTCCACAACAGCCAGAATGTCGCTCTGGCGCACGATGGTGCACTCTTCGCCGTCCACCTTGACCTCGGTGCCGGAGTACTTGCTGGTGAGGACCTTGTCGCCGACCTTGACGGTCATCTTGACTTCCTTACCGTCCACGACACCGCCGGGGCCCACCGCGATGACCTGTGCGACCTGCGGCTTCTCTTTTGCGCTGCCGGTCAGGATCAGGCCGCCCTTGGTGGTCTCCTCAACTTCAACAGTCTTAATGACAACACGGTCTGCAAGAGGAATGATCTTCATAATTCTTGCCCTCCAATTATATTGAATTTATTTGAAACTTTGTTGCGTCCTGCGGGGGCTTCGTGTGTGCCCCGCAGTGGTTTAGCACTCCTTTTCTCTGAGTGCTAAGTGTATTGTACTCATCTTGCCCTAAAAAATCAAGGGGTTTTGCGATTTTTCTTTGTTAAGAATTTATGACGCCCAAAAATCGTACTCTGCCACGCAAAAAAGGCGGCGCATCCTTGACAGGACGCGCCGCCTTTTTTATACTTATAGCGCATTAGAAAAACACAGCTGCCGCGCTTTGCGGCAGAACGGAGGATACCGTGACAGACAAAAAACTGATCTCATCTTTACAAGGACTGCGGGCAGTCGCATTTTTGTGCGTGGTCATCTCCCATTGCGGGGCGCCGTGGCTGGGTCCGTGGGCGATTTCAGTATTTGTAGCGCTGTCCGGTTTTCTGATGGTCTGCAACTATTACGACCGCCCTCGCACAGCACCGGGGCTGCAGTCTGCCATATCTTTCTCCTTTAAAAAAATACGCCGGCTGTATCCGCTGCACCTTATTATGATGGCTGCCGCCCTGTTATTTGTACTGAAGGGGCTTCTGGCGCAGCCCTCTGCCCGCGGGGTTCTCTCCTGTGCGGCGCAGCTTGCGGTAAGCATTTTCCTGTTGCAAACATGGATCCCGTCCAGCCGTTTCTGGTTCTGCCTGAATGGAGTGGCGTGGTATCTTTCGGTGCAGGCTTTTCTGTATGCCATCTTTCCCACGCTTCTCGCCGTGCTGAAAAAGGCCGATGCCCGCAAACTGCGCTGCATTGCCGCAGCAATTTTCTGCGTACAGTGCCTTTTCTCCCTTGCGGTCTGGAAAGCCGGGCTCAGCGGAAAGGCCGCATTCTACCTGACCTATCTGTGTCCGCTGTTCCGGGCAGGCGATTTTACTATCAGCTGCTGCGCGGGCTGTCTTTACCACAGCCGTAAACAGGAGAGCACACTGCCGCGCAGTGCTTTCTCCCTATTGGAACTGGCCGCTGTACTGCTTGCGGGCGGCTGCCTTTTTATCGCCGCCAAGCACACAGGGGTTCTGGGCGCAGTGGCCTTCCGGTACAATGTGCTGTTCACTCCCTCTGCGGTGCTGCTAGTCTGGCTGCTCGCCATGGGCAAAGGGTTCATTTCCCGGCTGCTATCCGCAAAGCCGTTTTTGTGGCTGGCACAGCTCTCCCCTTACGGCTTTCTGATCCATCAGGTACTGATCCGGTATATGGAGTGGACTGCGGACAAGTTTAGCCTTACAGTGCAGCCCGTGGTCTGGACCTTGACCGTATTTTTGCTCACGCTCTGCCTGAGCTGGTTTTATAAGGCGCTGGAACGCCGGGTGCGGCAGCGTCATGCAAAGGTTGCTGCACAGTAAACAAAAAGACAGCTTCAGTCTCTCTACACTGCGCCAAGTTATGTCATGGATTTTAGTTGCGTATGAGAGGTTTTTCTTTCGTAAAAAACCTCTCGCCCCTCCAGCGTTCCCAGAAAATGGAACAAAAAGAAAACCCCAGAATCATTCGAATTAGAGAATAATTCTGGGGTTTTTAATACTGTCGGCGGGGGGCAAACCCGTACTCTGTCTCCAGAAAGGGATTTTAAGTCCCTCGTGTCTGCCGGCCTTCGGCAAAGTCGTTTTTTGTTCGTTGTATCGTCCTATTTCTCATTGCGAGGGAGATTTTTCCTTTGCGAGCGAGAGGGATTCGCACTTTTTTGATAAGATAATATTACCACCTTTTTCGCTCTATGTCAATCATGTAAAATTGTTTCATCTTATCGTGTTTGATCCTCGGAGCGTCCGGGGCCCGGGGCTACCGCCGGGGCGTTCGCCCTGCCCAGATGCGCTCCTCAGGGTGAGGTGATGATAGGGTTGTATAGTGCTTTGATTGGTGTATTGATGGACGGAATTGAATGATGGGTTATTGCTGATTTTTGAAGGTTACTTTTGAAGTGATTGAAGGTGTTTTGATACGCCGACTGCCTTGATAGCTTCTTGTCTGTGATGTTCCTTTGATTTGCCTCTGCCCTCCCCTGCTACCTCTCTTGCTGAAATTTCCCCGGAAGTGATTTTGAGGGATGGAATGAGAAACGAGTGTATTTGTTTGATATGAAACAATTGTTCTATTATAAAACCGCATGGATGAGATTTTGTAACCACACCCACACGGTTTGAGGGTTAAAAAGATTATTTCAGCTTTTCGAGTATCTCGTCTGCACTCACGCCGCTGGCCAGTAGCTTCTTCAGCACGTCCTCTGCTTCTGCTTTTTTCGCTTCTTCAGCTGCTTTCTGATCTGCTTTGGCTTTCTTGGCTTCGAGCTTGGCTACTTCTTTCTCTGCGGACTTCAGTTCGGATTTCTTAGTTTTTAGGTTGGCTTTTTTCTCTTCGATATCCTTCTGGATTGCTTCAATTTCAGTGGTCAGAGTTGTGACGATGGTCTGCTTCTCAACGATCCGGGACACGATATCGGATTTGGGGCGGTTCTTGCTTCCTTTTGTTCTGGGCATTTTAGGGCACCTCCGAATGTATGTGATTAATGTTGTTCTGCAATCATATGTAGCAGTTCAGATATTTTTTGATAATCTTCTCCCTTTTTTATAATAAATTGTGTTATTAGCAACTGCTCAATCCCTCCAATTGGAAGACTAAGTGCATTTGCAATGCGGAACAATTTTTCTTTACTGTCCCTCGCATCTGCGAGATTCGGAAACAACTGAGCTCCACAAATTTTTTTCAAATATTCTTCATCATAGACGATGTCTTCTGGAATTACTTTCGGCAAAAAACAAACATTCGTTCTGTAAAAATTCAAATATGTACTTATCTGTTCTATTTCTTGTTCTTCATTTAAACGTCCTTCTTCTGGATTGGCATCCAACCCCCAGTCCATCGTTGAACTTCGTATTCCCACAACTTGTTGAAAGCACTCTCTGTAGAAAGAAAGAGTTTTATCTTTTTCAAGTATTAAGTCAAAATTCGGAACTTTTTCCATATATTGATCACCATCAAAGATAATATACTGATTCTTTATACTTGTCCGCGCATATGTTAAAATGGTATATTTCTTGAGATTTGAACATCCTCCAGGATAAAACTCGACCGATACCATTGGTTCGAGTTCTTCTTCCTCTAGAACTCTTTTTACAATGCTTTGGGCCATATCATCTTCAACAATAATTCTCTTGGAATTCCAAACAGGACTTCCAATTTCTGCAAAAGCTAATTCCGGTATTACATTTTGCTGAACAAACGTCTTATTTTCATTTTTTCTCAAGCATATTATAGCCTCTTTGGGTAACATCTCCACAATATGTTCCGAATGGGTTGTTGCAATCATCTGAATATGCTTTCGCTTAATTGCATCTAAAAAGTACTCTATAAGTTTATACTGTGCTCTTGGATGAAGCGATACCTCCGGTTCATCAATCAAGACAATACTATTATTACTCGCCTTTTCAATTTCCCGAACAATAGTGGCAACCAAAAATTCGCCACTTCCAGAATTGTACTCACAGAAGCTATTTTCATTCTGAAACAGAATATTAGTTGCCCACGTTCCACTAAAGAATTTATGACGGACTATTTCAATCGACACAAAATTTGAATCGAGAATTCGATTAATTGTTGCAAGTTCTTTGTCCGTTAATACAAATCTAAGTTTTCCGCCACCCTCTTGTGGCTTTTGCTGTATTTTATGTGCTTGTCTCTGCACATAATCAACTTGATCTTCTCTTTTAGCTGATTTTGCTATGCTATCATATAAAAAGCTTTTTTCAATTCCGCCAACAAAAGATTTTGTCTGAATTGATGTAATGGGTAGATTTTCTGGCAAAGTGCCATTCAAGTTTCATTTCCTTGGTTTTTCTGTATGCTGATACGATAATGTTTGCCCGTCAACAACATAATCAAACCGTGCATCTGCAAATCCCCCATTATCAATTTCAGTCTCGAAGAACTCACATACTGGTTTATAATTTTTCTTCAGTAATCTAATCGATCTTGTAACTGTCGTTTTTCCGCTTCCGTTTTGTCCCACAAGGACAGTTAACGGAAAGTTAAAATTGAAATCAGCTTTTTCTTTAAATCTCTTACAATTAGTGATGGATAGATTCGATAGGCGGCATTTGATAATACCTCTCTCGAACATATCCTTAACAACGTCTATATCACTCATGCTTTATTTTCCTGTCTTAAGAATATTTCTGTTGCCACCAACATCTTAGCCGTCAAATGATGTTACCTGCCGCTCACCACGAAGAGGTGTGCAAAGTTTCGAGCAGCGTAGGCTGTGAGAATCTTCTCCAAGTCTTGTGAAAATCTTCCCACAGCCTTATTTTTCCCTCATGTGATTTCCTTCTATTGTGTCCTTGGAGGTGTAAATCACATGAAATATATTGCTGGTTTCGAGTATACAGATGACGAATGGGATACTATGGATAAGACAGCCCGCCGAAAGGTATCTGAAGTCATCCTTGATTTGCTTTTGTCGCCTACCTACCGCATTCCAATGCCAGTTACCGAAATACAATCAGTGCTCTTATCCTCTCTGCCCACAGTGCAAGATCACAATGGTGCGTGAGTATCAACGCTTCTGTGACCGCTGCGTCCAACAGTTGGACTGGAGTAAATTTGAGGATGCCAAAGAGGTATACATAGGGTGGGACGGTGTGAACAAGGCTTATCTGCCCTGAGTATATCACAGATTAGAGAATAAGTCCGCTTTATACGTTTTTTGCATCTCTTTTAAATATGTGCTAACCTTTTTCATCAGCGCTATTTGGTTTGGGAAATTACAAGATGCTGCTTTTCTCCCCCCTGCAAACGGATCCGGATTCTTTCTGTAGTAATTAATTACATCATCAAAGAGTCCTAAATATATCCCCATTGTATCGCCGTCTAAATTTTGTATTGCGTATTCTTGTATCTTTGGAATTAAAATGTCTGGAACTTTAACACCCGTTAACGCAACCAATTCATGCGTAATTAAATTAGTATATCCTCCAAAAACCGCTATGTTGCTTTCACATAGCTCAATTCCTAGTTCCTCAGAAGCCTCCTTCTGCATATTTTCAATTACAGAAAGCATTCTAAAATCATTAAGATCCTTATCAAAAACAACCGGCAAATGTCCCCCTGCACCCAAAAGTTCAATAACAGGTCGACCCATAGATCCGTCCCAACCAGCAACTCGCCTGTTGAACACACAAATAACATCACCCATTTGTAACTGCTCTATCGATTCATTAAATGGAAGCCAAAATCTGTCAAATTCATGCTTTCCGTATATTTTTTTTCTGCTTTCGCTTTTTATCCACTGTAGAATTTCACCATGCACTATCTTTGACACAAAAACCCCTTGTGTATTTAGATGCCATAGGATGTCTTTTCTGCTCTCCGCATATGCCAACGGAGTAAGTACATTAGTACACTGATATTTGATATTAAGCGCATCAGATACTTGAATTACTCGAATTAAATCAATCCTCTTTTTGTCCCATTTTTCTGATATGCCTTTTAAATCAAATAAATTATCTTCTGAAAATTCATACCGGACTGTTTGTGGCAAAAGGAAGACATCTTCTTTATATCTTTGGCTTTCCTCAAATGACTCAATTCGAGTTAATGACTTTAATTTATCTGCGCCATTTAAATATCTCATTAGATTTTCTCCTTTCATTTAAAAAGCAATTTAGTCCCCACACAAGATATGCTGTCGGATATGTATAATTTCCAAGACCATGTCTCTCCATTTTCTCTGGAATATAATACATTTCATCAGGTGTTTCATTATATAAGCTACTCTTTAGTATCAACTCAATTCTTTTTACACACTTATTCATCTGATAAATCTTCAAATTTCCATACTTATATGCTAATGTCAATGCTTCTATCGCATATCCAATCAAAATATGATTCCACGGTGCTTTTGCAACACCCATATTTGCCTTTTTAATTCCAATAAGTGTTTCCACCTCATAATCTATACCTTTATTGACAAATTGTTCGAATACATATTTAATCGCCTCATCAACTTTATATCTTTGCATTATTCTTTTTCTTAAGTTTGGTTCCAATTCATAATAAAGGACAATAGCCATAGCTGTAGGTGTCAATCTACTACTATCTTGCTGTGAGAATCCGAATTTTCCAAACTTAGAATGCTCGTAAAATTCCAATATAAATTCCTTGAATTCACGTGTATCGCGTGTTGAATATTGATTCAATGCTCGTAATGCCCAAATACTGTTCACATTACTGCAATCTTCAAAACTCGGTTTTTCCATAAACACGCCCCAACCATATTTACATCTTGAATTCCACAATCTTCTTGCCAAGGCATCATACTTATCATGCCAAATCTCATAGTCTACTTTACCCTTTAACTCCCCCATTAAATATAATATCATTGAAGTGCAGACAACTGTTTCTTTTCCAAGCGATTTGCTACAGAGTCCCCTTTCATTGACCTCAAGATTTATTTTACTTAATGTGGACCGGAACACCTCATTTTTATACATTCCAGATTTATATAAGGCGATAAGTGCCTCGCACGTATTTGCATTTTGAGTTTCCGTTGCCTTATCCACAGCTCCCCAATGACATGGCATATTTACTAGCCAATTATTCAATTTTCGAACAATCACTTTATATTGTTTATCTATCGGTCGAAAATCCCCGATTTTACTCTGAATCAATTCAAATGCTACTTCTACCAATGGTGTCACAAAATACCAATTCATGAGATATAATACCCCTGCTGGAGTCACAAGAGCAATCGCATCAAGAATATCTGTTTCAGTTCTAAATATAAGACAAATAAAATCACGTAATAAAGTCAGCAAATTATATTGAAGTAATGTCCATATTTCTAAAGCACTTACCAACAACGTGACAAAAACTTTACGTCGTTTCAGATCAACATCCATAAAAAACTCAACCCCTTCCTTTTTTCATTTAATACCGCCGCCGCTTTATACTTCTTCTGCCGCCTTGGATTTTCCTATTCATACATAGTTTTAGTGACGTTTCTCTGCTTTAGCGGTAGGATGCCATTCTCTCTTTGTCTATCGCCTGCCATACGGTGATAATCCGATATTTTTCTTGAATCTTTTCCTTCATGGCAGCTGTATTTTCTTAATCATTTTAGTTCACTTACATCATTTCTAATGTTAATCAAAAAGGACCTGCCGGTAATCACATTATTAACAACTGCCTTTGCCAAGTTCATCGCATCTATGTGCTGCTGATCATAACTAAAATGAACGTCATATACAAATTTTATAGCTCTCACTTTTATGCTAATATTATCATACTCGATAAAAGCATTGTCAAACTTCTCTGTGTGAGTTAGATTTTTGCCTTCGTCTCTACTTGGTAACTTATCTATAAATGTCTTTAATGAGTCTTTACGCTCGTCCGTCTGTCCCTTATTTGCAACTACAAAAGTACAGTCTGATCTTCCATGGAAGCTTGAGAGGTTCTCGGCTGTAACTCCATTAGCATTCGCCCAATCCAAATCCACATATAATATAGGTCGAACATTGATTATACTACGCAAAATGTACTTTATGTATATGTCTTTGATGTAGCCATCCCAATCGCTCTCCAATGGTTCACGGATTTGCATTAATTGAATTCCATACGTCTTAGCCACATTTATTGCACCAGTTTGAAACCCATTTCTTGATGCAAAGATACCTTGAATGTCGTTTCCTATATCCAGAAGAGTTGAACGAAAAGCCTCAATCTTTTCTGCCGTAACCGGATTTTTATAGTCTTTGCATTCAACCGCCACTCTGTATGTTACTGTACCATATGAAAATTGCCAATAAACATCAATCTGATGTTCTCGACTAATTCCCTTCAACTTGACATCGTGCTGCACTATAGCATTGCTCAGGCCATCGTTTGCATTCAGCACCTTGTACACATCTTGAACAAAGCGTTCGTATTCTTCTCCTTGTTTAGACATAAGGCGTTCCTCGCTGTGCACGATTTTATAGTTTATACATCACTCTTCACATCTTAGCCGTCAAATGACGTTGCCTACTGCTCACCGCGTAGAGGTGTGCAAAGTTTTGAGCAGCAATGGGAACTCGCGCTCCCACAATTCATGTAGTTTCCTCTATGATATTACATGGAGGTGTAAATCACATGAAAAATAAATTAGATCGGTTCGATGATGACTGGAAGTGGGATGTACTGCCCACACGGATGCTATATGAGCTTCTGCTCTCCCCTACTTACCGATGGCCTTGGAAAGTAAAAATTGTATGCTCGTATAGGTGGGGTGCTGAGTTTCCAAAGTGTCCACGATGCGGAACCACCATGGAACGTGAGTACCAGCTCTTCTGCAACCACTGTGGTCAAAGACTGAACTGGAGTGGGTTTAATGATGTAGAAGTACGGTACATAGGGTGAGATGGGGTTGAAGAGGCTGAAGATTGATTTCTGGTACTTTTATTTTACTCCGCTGTGATAAAATCCGCAAGGTTAAACCTTATATCCCTTTTCGCAAATCACATTGACTACTTCGTCCACATACTTCTGGCAGGTATCATGGTCAGGTGCTTCCACCATCACACGTACGACCGGCTCAGTACCGGATCCACGCGCCAGAATACGACCAGTATCGCCCAGTGCTTCAGCAACTTTGTTGACTGCTTCCTGCACAGCCGGGTCGTTCTGTGCTGCCTTCTTGTCCGTCACACGGACATTTTCCAGTACCTGCGGATAGATCTTCAGCGGTGCTGCCAACTCACTCATCGGCTTCTTCTTGGCCAGCATGACTTCCATCATCTTCAGGCTGGTCAGGATACCGTCGCCAGTACTGGCGTACTTGCTGAAAATGATATGGCCACTCTGCTCACCACCAATGCGGCAGCCGTTCTTAGCCATGTACTCATAAACATACTTGTCGCCAACGGCAGTCTTGGCATAACCAATTCCCTGCTCGTCAAATGCCTTGTACAGACCAAAGTTGGACATGACAGTAGTAACAACGGTATTATTCAACAGTTTGCCACGCTCTTTCATGTAGCAACCGTAGATATAAAGAATATGGTCGCCAGTAATGACATTACCCTTCTCGTCCACACACAGACAGCGGTCAGCGTCACCGTCATAGGCAAAACCAACATCCAAGCCTTTCTCTACAACGAACTTCTGGAGACCCTCAATATGCGTAGAACCGGCATTTGTGTTGATGTTCGTGCCGTTTGGCTTGTTGTTTATAACATGGGTGTCTGCGCCCAGAGCATCGAAAACACTCTTAGCGATGTTCCAAGAACTGCCGTTAGCGCAGTCCAGACCAACCTTGACTCCCTTGAAGGAATAGATGCCCAAGGAGATCAAGTAGCCCATGTAACGGTTGCGGCCTGCCACATAGTCCACAGTGCAACCGATATGCTCACGATGCGCAAAAGGCAGTTCTGGCCAGTCCTTGTCGAACATATGGAGCTTGCCATCGATGTAGTCCTCTACCAACAGCAGGGTCTCTTCCGGCATCTTCTCGCCGTAGCAGTCGATCAACTTGATGCCGTTGTCGTAATACGGGTTGTGACTGGCAGAGATCATAATGCCACAGTCAAAATCATCTACACGGGCGATGTATGCCACAGATGGGGTGGTGGTGACATGGAGCAGATAGGCATCCGCACCGGAAGCCGTTAAACCAGCCACCAGACTATATTCAAACATATAGGAGCTGCGGCGCGTATCCTTACCAATAACGATACGGGCAGGGTCGATATTCCCGTTACGCTCACGAAGAGCATTATAGTACCAGCCGAGGAAACGACCTACCTTGTAGGCGTGGTCGGCTGTTAAAGTAATTCCGGCTTCACCACGGAAGCCGTCTGTTCCAAAATACTTTCCCATTGTCATTTTCCTTCTGAATTTATTTATTTTTTCGTTCTTTATAAAGAGAAGTGAGCCATGAAATTATAAACGAGCCACTAGCAGCAATAAAAAAGGGTTTGAAGTTGTGGTAATCACTTTTATATAATACCAGTGCACACAAAGCCACAAAGTACATATGTACAAAATAAATTGTTTCGCTCCAATTTCTCAGACGCACGTAGAACTTTCCATTCAAATCCATCTTCCTGCATGCCGAAATTACAACTGCAAACAGGAAGAAAAATGTCGGAAGATCCAGTATCTTCGAGAAGTACTGCCCCCCCGATTAAACTTGTTGCTATCTTTGTAAGATACATTAATGCAGCTGCTGTTATACTACCGCTACTTATACAAGGAGTTTTCCAAGCTTTTCTTTTTCTGCTACCAGCATTCCAATTGAAACAAATACTAAGGACTGAAAAAAGCCATTTTTTGTTGTCACAAAAGCGGAAAAATATAATTTAACCGTAGCGGAAACTATCATTGGAGGTTTATCTAAATGCCCTTCAAACATTGTCAAAATAATTCCAAGCACATACATTACACTTCCGAATTTCACGATTTGCTTTATTGAGAACTTTCTCAGCAGCAAATCAATGCAAAAATCAATCCATACAGATACCATAATGCCCATGAATAGAAATTATCGCCTACGAGAATAAAATTTCTAAGGCAACAGAGCAAATATACAGGTTCTCTATTTCCCTCTATAATCCATCCGCAGAATGTCAGTGGCAGATAAACAATCGACCAAATCACATATAGTCGCAAAACCTTCTTTACCCGGAAGCCTATTTTTTCATGCACACTCTTATTTTGTTGTTTAACAATCAAAAAATATCCTGTGCAAGCATAAAAGAATGGAACCGCACAATTTGAAATATTATAATAAAACAGCTTATCAGCCACATCGCTGACGGTCTGAAATGGTCTTGTATGTATCCCTATTACAAGAAACGCACATATAAATTTCATCAAATCAAGCAGTTTATAATTTGTATTTTGCACCGCACTGTCTTTTTCCACGTTTTCTCCCCTGTAACTACTTAAATCACGCTTTATGTAATAATTTCGTTTTGAGCTTTTGAATCATTTCAAACATCAAAGCGTTTTTCATCATCAGATTAATTGCAATGTAGACTAAAGCTCCACATCCCACTTCGACAATAAGTCCAATCGTATTAGGCAACTTCAGCAACATGAGTCCAAGAACACATACAGACATCACTGCTGTACTAAAAGCCCCCGTTATGAGTGATTTCCAATTGACATTGAACTTCACTTTTTTCTTCATGTAAATAAACTGAATGGCATTTGTCACAAACTCACTGATAACAGATGCCACAACTGCACCATTTTGTAAAAGTGACGGAATCAATGCTGCATTTGTAATGACATTAATTATGGATGCAGATGCAGCTGCCGGAAGAATAATTTTCTCACTCTTCGTACTATAAACAAGCTGATAGCAGAACAAATCCCCAAATCCTTTGATTAGAATCAGCGGACACATCAGTTGAATTGTCAAGGCTGCTGGAGCAAATGCTTCTCCATAGAGAAACTGCACAGTCTGCTCCGCTACTAACGCCATACCGACTGCTAATGGGAGAGTCATCAAACATAGAATCTGGAACCCTTTATCCAATAGGCGGTAGAATCCCTCTCTATCATTCTCGTAATAATAACTTAGCCTTGGAAGAAGTGCAGCCGTTACCGCATTCGCCATTGTAAGAACCATGTTAACAGTTTTTTGTGCGTAAGAATAATAACCAACGGATTCATCTGTTGCCATCATATTCAGCATTGTCACGTCAATTTTGTTGTAGATGCTTGATAAAAATATAATGCAGGCAATTAAAAGTACCGGTTTCAGATGTTTTATAAGCTTAATGCCCGAAAGTCGTATTTTTACAAATTTCCTTGCGTGTATCACATTGAAAACATAGTTGCCTCCCGTTGCAAGGCTTGAAATCAATGCGTAAGCTACATAATCCTGTCTTGCCTTAACAAATAAAAACAGTGCCAGTAACGAGATTCCCTTTATTGCCAGGCTTCTACCTGTGATATAGCCATACTCTTCCAGTCCTTTATACATCCAGTCGATGTTCAGATAATTGAAAAATATAGCTAACCCACATGCACCATACAATGCCCACTCACCGGTAAATCCTGCATTTATAAATACAAGAACAAGGAAACCTACTACAGCTAAAGTTGTCGAAATGATATTCAGCAATAGAAGTTCCGTGAACAATTTATCTCTTTCTGCTTTATTGTCCCGAACCTTTGCAAATTCACGAACACCATACGATGGTAGTCCCAATGCTGCAAGCGTTACAAAGTACGATGCAATATTCTGAGCCGACGCAACCTTTCCGACACCAACTGGGAGAAGAATTCTCGAAACGTAGATTGATGTCACAAATGGAAATAAAATATTTGCAACCGTATATATAATGTTGTATATTGAATTTTTTGCTAGTGATTTTTGCATTTTTTATTCGTATGGCAATATGCTGCCATCATCCTCCTCCATTTAGACTACCAATATCATCAAATCGGTTGCTTTGCTTTCAGTCAACAACTACAATACCGTTCCGATTTATCGAAAACTGATTTTATACTCTATTGCTTTTGCCCCCCCCGAATGATTTTTGTCTTTATCAGAATTTCTTTTACTTTTTGCTTATAGTATACTTTTGGAGCACAATTCGAAAGTGATTTATAAAACCCCTTGTCCAAACCGGCAAAAAAGGCTTCACGGATATCTGGTGCAACAGATGGATGCCGTAACTGGTGATTTGCATCGATTGCTTTATCTATATCGACCTCTTTTAATTGCATTCCAGAATTTTTCACAAGGTTTGCCCCTTTATCAGTCTGGCATAGCAGCAAAGAAACGCCTCTTCCTTGCTCCTTCTGTGGCAAATCACTTCCCCAAGAATCACCAATTGTTACATCTGCCACTCGCTCTATTGTGGCATACTGGCAAGAATAGCAATTTTCCGTATAATCCAAAGATGTCAAGAATGCGTATGTATACATATCTTGAATGCCTGCAGGGGTCAACGTCTTATATACTTGTCCAGCATCTTGCGATGAAAGTCCAAAGTTTGTTTTATTTCTAAACCGAATCTGCGTTAGCTTCTTTATGTCGATTCCCTTTTCCTCTAAGGCCATATTCAATATACGCGGAGACGGGCTTCCATGACAGATTAAATCGATCGTATACAGATTGTCTTTCATTTCTGATGGCAATACTGCTGTCGAATTTTTCACTGCTGCCACTTGGCAAGGTAATCCTATAAATAAGACCTTTTCCCCATGCTTCAATTTCTCTATGACTTTGGCGTAAATTCCAATAGGATTACTCTTCACATATTTAGAGCCTGCAAAATCAATCAGTTCCTCAACACTATTGGTAATTTCAAAGACAAATTCACCTTGTTTGAAAATGCAGGTTGCCACATAGCCACCATCCTCCACAAAGTACTTCATCATAGCCGATGCTGCGCCGCCAGATGACGCACGACCTCTGATATTTTCAGGAGCCCACCCTTCTTTCCAATCGATAGGCTTTCTCTTCTCTGCTCCTTGGTTATTTGGACATAGCTTCTCGCACATCCCGCAGTTAACGCACTTATCTTCATCGATAACTGCATTATACGCTACCATACTATCTTTGATTGTTATGGCATTTTTCTTACACTTTCCAATACAAGCCATACATCCTGTACAGGAATTCTCTCTACACACAGTTCTCATTTTCTCATTCCCACAACTCTTATCGTTTTCAATTACAAAGCTGATTACAGTAATTTTCAAGTTTTTCCACTTCAGCTTTGTACGAAATTCTGTTAAAATCCAAACTGCTCATCAGCCTTGTATTATTCGGATTTTCAAGAAGATAGTCTATTTTGTTCGCAATCTCATTTTCATCCATTGGATCAAAGATAACATCGTGTTCCGTTACATTTAATAGTTCTAATGCTCCGGCCACATTTGTGATAAGAACGCTACATCCGCAAAGCAGTGCGTCATAAACCGAAAGTGCAAAAGGCTCATAAACAGAGTTCAAAATATACAACTCACTTTTCTGCATTTCTTCATACAGCTGTGTTTGTGGAACCAGTCCCTTGAACTCAATATTTTTTCCTTGAGGTAAATTGTTCGGATGATATAAGTGTCCATAGACTGTTAGAACTCTATCCGCCCCCAATTTTGCCATCGCCTTGGCTACGGTAATATTGTTCTTGAGCTTTCTATCTCCACCTACCGCTATTATTCTTCCTTTTTCTCGCTGCACTTCCCCGTGTTCTAAATTTATTTTTTCCACACCGTTATGTAAGTAGGCTGTTTTCCCTTTGCAGAACGGATATTTCTCTTGGATCATCTTGCTATATCGTTCCGATACCGGCAGTAGCAAATCGACAGAACGAAGAATATATTGCTCCATCTGCAGGCTGTTCTCGTCTATCGCCGATTCATTTAATGCACATTCCATTTCATAACAGCCATGCATAATGTAAACTGTTTTTTTGTTTAACAGTTTAGCCAATTTAATAGCATATACTCCTACTTTGGACATTCCTGAAACGACTACTACTTTGCAACGTACTACGCCCACAAATGCATCAATATATTTTTTGATTTTATTTACACTATCTGCAATGCAAAAAGCGTCTGATAAATTAGCTACAATACCTTTATTTACGTTTGCCGGGCCAGTATTTCCGTTTGTACCTCCGACAAATAAAAATTTCTTCATTTATCCACCTACTATCTTCTTTTATATGTTATTCTGCAAATATTGCAGCGACTTTTCTCGTTCCTTTTTTATGCAATCATTAAATTCCGCTTTGTTCTTTGCAATACCATATTTAGCATCCAATTCTTCGATGCTATCCATCAAATGTGCTTTCATACAGATTTTATCAACCAGATCCAGCAACTTGTTTTTATTACTATCTCTTGCTAATACTGCAAATCTCTTTGCATATTTTGCTGAGAAAATTGTTCCATGGAATGTATCTGTAATCACAAAATCTGCCTGCTGGAAAATTTTTAAACACTGGAACGGATCACAGACAACATAATTCTTCACCCAAAACTGCGGTGCTCCAATTGCAACAGGTGTTAAATTGTGCTCTTTGCAGAAAGTTTCAATTGCATCAATTTCTTCTTTTGTGTGAATTCGATTATAATAGGAATATACCACACAATAATGTGCCGGAAGTTCAGGAAGTATTGCCGCTTCTACTTCTTTATCAAAGTTATAAATTAAAACAGGGTCCAGACTATCAACTATCGTTTTTTCAGTTAAGTTTCCAACAAATCCATGTGTGTTGTTATCCCGTACAGAAAATGCTGAAACCTTTTCAAAGGAACTTCTTATTTTATCTGCTACACCTTGCGGAAGTTCCTGGTATTTTGTTGATCCGCATGAGGCAGCGTATGTAATAACCTTATCCGCATTGGGAACATTGCCAAACAACTGTGAAGTAAATCCCCATGCGCCAGAATTCAAGCAATTAAATACCTCATCACTACCAATAACGCAAACATCATATTTCGAGCTTTTTCTATCAATAAAGAGATCTTTTTGACGAAATTCCTCAAAGACGTTTTCCTGGTCGATGCTTTTCTTTTTTATTCTCAGACGGTTCAACGCATATCTATCCGTTTTCTTTATTTTCCCAATTAAGCCTGTCGTTTCTTTTTCTTTATCATACTTCTGCTTATAATCACCCAACAGTTTATAGTCATCTTCTCTTTTTTCTATGTCTATAAATTCCACTTGATGACCAAGTCTTTCAATTGTTGTCTTCAGCGCATACGATTGAAGTAGGGACCCCATATTACCAACCCTTTGCATCGACAAAATACATACTTTCACTTTTATGTTCCTCCTTCGTTCCTACACGCTTTTATATTCTAAACATTCTTCAAGAATTCTTTCATATTTGAAAACTTCTTTTTATTATCTCTGAGTGTTCTCTTTGAATACTCGTAATTTCCTCCGAGCTTCATCATACTATCCCAGCATTCCGGAAGCTTATCTTCTCCATTTGTGAATAGCCAAAAGAATTCATGTAATGCATGTTCATCCGGCTCCTTTCCATAACGTTCCCGATATAGCTTTACCAGTTCCGTTGCTTCATCAACTTGAGCCGCTTTTCTCTTCTCATGGTATTCCTCAAGACTCATTATAACCTTACATGGATTACCAGCTGCGACACAGTTATCAGGAATGTCTTTGTTAACCAACGAATTGGCTCCGATAATCACATTGTTCTCGATATGCACTCCCTTTAAAATTGTTGTCTGCATACCGATGAAAACGTTGTCTCCGATTTTGACCCCCCCGATGAGCCAAGAATGTCCCCATAGACTCCTTTCAAAACAGACCAATCAAATCCGTGTGTCAAAATCGTTACGCCCTCTGTTATCTTTACATTCTTTCCAATATCAATCAACCAAGGACGTGTAGTATCAATTTGTGTTTTTGTCGGAACATAAATTGTTGATTCGTCGCCAATCTTCATACCAATATTACGAAGATATTTAATATTAGCTTCCGAGGATGCCTTATCCCCATATACTATTTTTTTAATATATTCCTTTAGCATTTTCACTTTCCTCTAATCCCGCGTACTCATTTTTCTTTTTTGAACAAATAGCATTCCATGATATTACGGCAAAAATCATATAGGCATAGTTTGATCTCAGTGTGGAATTATATACTAACAGAATTAAGCATACTAACGGAAAAAATGTTCCTATTAAATTCATATATGTCGTTCTTTTCTGATAGCGCAATATCGCACAAATTTCCAAAACAACAAAAAAAGATGTATATGCTATTGTTCCAAGGTATCCCGTTTCAACAAACAAATATCCTAAGGATAACCATGTATAATGAATATACTCGTATACGTTAAAAAAGGCACTATTCAAGAATGCCATTGCCGAGGAATAATCTCCATTCCCCAATCCAATTCCAATCCAAATCGCATCTTTTCCTGCCCATCTAGCTATTATTGGAGTAAGCTTTGTGAAAACAGATGTTCTTCCAACGTCAAACTGCGATGCATAAACTTCTTGTGCAGAAACCTGATTCAAAATATTATCAATGTCCAAGAAGTTGGCACATTCTGGGAATATCGCATATAAAATTTGAGCACTTATGTAAAATAATAATACAAATGCTAATGCCATTATCATGCCTTGTCCTTTTCTCTTTGACATAAGTAAGTACCAAATTAGCAAAATTACTGCTACAACAAATAAAAACTTCAATTCAGACAAAGCAGCGTTAACCAATATAACCATTAAGTAAATAATAAACTTCACAAGTGACAGTTTTTTATACTCATATCTTGCCATAATAATACATAGCATAATGAGTAAATAGATCATCAATCCACCGTTTCCGCCTGCAGAATTCCCAAAAATTCCGCTCAATCTATCTTGATTCAACCCCTCAACTATATACTGATATGCAATAAGCAGTATGTGCACCGGAAAGGCACGAACAAACATATCTTCCATCTTGTAGACATCCTTTGCATCAAAAAGTGCTACACAAAAAATGAAATAGACAAAAAAACGTCCATAATTTCGCATACCCCATATAGCCATTGGCAAAGAAGCCGAATTAAAAATCCAGCCTATCAATATAATTATCACAAACCCTATAATCGGGATAAATTCTATCGATTTATTAATTCTGAAGTGTCTCAACCTCTCCGAAGAAAGTCTTGTCACAAGTAAAACCATCAAAAGGAAATCACATACATAGTTTATTTGATTTAATCCGAAATATGAAGAAATTATTCCCTGAAAGAGACTGATCCACAATATCCAGTATAAACAATCTTTATATTTTATCTTAAATGCCCTTCCATTCATCTCCATCATCCCTTCTTTACGCATCCTGCCAATATAAGGGCATAACTAACTACACACCACCTATGCTTCATTGAACTTATCAGTATTTTCCACGCTTTAGACTGCATACTCACATCAGTATTTACTATAACTTTATGCATATGATTATCGCAAACAATATTTTTTATTGCCCTGTATTTATCTTTAAATTCCATTTTAGATTTCACTATTTGTTTCATAGCTGCTATTGTAAACGAGAAATACGTCACTCCAACACGAGATTGAACATTTTCATTATATCCATTTTCTTGGCACATTTTAATGTTTTCATCATAATAGAACTTAATCTTATCATATCGATCTTCTCTATATGTATGCGTCAAGGATTCTTCATTCCTACAATAATAATATAAGGCTTTCGATATAAAACAAACGCTTTTAACACTTGAAAACAAATTCATTAAAGAGTAGACGTCTTCAGCAATGATTGCTCGTTCTGATACAAATCTCCAGTTTCTGTTCTTTATCATTTTCATTGAAAACAACATTACGCACGCGCTTAGCATAACGTTGAATTCTGTCGATGAAACCATATTGGGGAGTAAAATCTCCTGCACTTCTTTGCCATAATAAAAATCTTTAGGGGGATTTGGCACAACCGAATGCATAATTTTTCCATTCTGATCTGTGTCCGATATTCCAAATACAATTACATCCGCACCGGTCTGCTTAGCTTTTTCTAAGGTAACTTCTATTGTTTGTAAACCCACATAATCATCGCTATCGAAAAAGCATATATACTCCCCTCTTGCATTTTCGATCCCTGTATTTCTAGCCATTCCTAGACCAGCATTATCCTTATGTATTACTTTAATTCTCTTATCTTTTTTTCCCCACAGATCACACATTTCTGGACACCTATCTGGCGATCCATCATCAACGAGAATTATTTCCAAATTTTTGTATGTCTGATTAACAATACTATTAATGCACCTATCCAAGTATTTTTCAACATTATAGATTGGAACAACAACACTCACTAACCTGTTTTCCATTTTTTCTCCTCTAACCTTATTATATCGAAACAAAAAATAATTCTATTTCTTCGGCCATTTTTCTTTCATTACAAATCTGCTTTACGAATTCGAAGGCATTCGTCTCTATTTTTTCTCTTTCTTCATCGTCCGCATTCAATGTTGTTATTCTATTGCATAGGTTCTCAATGTCAGCAGAGCGATAAACTAAAGCTGTTTTTCCATCTTCTACATAGTCCATGATACTCGGTGCATCAGAAACAATCACGCACTTTCTTAAAGCCATCTGTTGTAATAACCGCATTTGTCCAAAGGAAAATGGCACTGGCTCTAATGGTAAAATACAGAATTCTGCTCCTCGAACTTGCTTTATAAAGTCATTTACCGGCAAATATGGAATTTGAACAACTCCATTGATATTTTCGAATTGTTCCTCTCTTCCGCCTATCAGATGCAAATCTAAATCAATCTTGCTTTCTTTATATGCCTTAACAACTGTATTCCAATCGCACTTGTTTTTGCCCGCACATACTATATACGATCTGCCAATTGAATTTATCATTCTGTCATCGCCAAAGAAATCAAAATCTGCGCCATATCTTATAAATCTTGATTTCCCTACAATCCAAGGAAAAAACCTCTCATAGTATGATTTTTGAGCACTCATATGATAAATGAGGCCATCTAATGATTTACTTGCAAACTGCATCAATTTTAGGGAAAATCCAGATTCCGAAGCACTTGCAAACGAACCAATATCAAACACAATGTGCTTTGCTTTAGTCTTAAAGAATTTTCTCCATAAGCAAATTACAACTGCACTTGGCATCCCATGCGAAACAATCAGATCATATTGATTTAGTTTAGGAATAGCCCTAATAGCCTGCCAGATATAAAAATGCAACTTATTTCTTTCAAAATTCTCTAGCCAAGGGAACGACCTTATGTCTATCACATCGACCTCTGGCTTATTTTTAAAGTATCTGTAAAACCAGTAGCCCTTTCCTTCAACCTTGTAATCAGGAGGCTGCTTGTCTGCTGGCTTTTCCTTACAATATTCAATTTTCCAGTTAACAAGCATCAGTATTTTCATCTTCTATTCTCCTGCATATTATTTGATTTGCTTAATTACTTTTGCCGGGCATCCAGCTACAACACTATAATCGGGGATGTCATGCGTAACCACACTGTTTGCGCCAATCACACAGTGCTTTCCTATTTCTACTGTACCTGCTATTACAACATTTGTGCCAATCCATGTATCATCGCCAATCGATACCCCCCCCCGATTAAAACGGGCTGATGGCTTCACAAGGTTTCCTTGGTTTTTGATTGGTCTTTCAACATCTCGATACTCGTGATTATAATCCGCAATAAAAATATGCGGACCCGAAAACACGTTCTTTCCAATGATCACTTCTCCTTGCGAAGCCACCCTGGAAAACATTCCAATTTCCGCGCCTTCACCAATCTCCAGATGCCCGCCTTCATGGCACAAAAGCATGGTATACGGCATAATACTTACATTCTTCCCAAACCTCATCGCTTTGACATTAACGATTTTACATGCCTTTCCTATATACAAATTTCCTTCTTGATTCTTTATTCCAAATCTCAGGCATTGTAATGGGCATAGAAGCCTCTTTGCCAGTCTTTTAATATTCATTTTAAGTTTCCTCTATTCGCTTTATCACTTTTGCCGGGCTCCCCACTGCCACACAATAGTCCGGCACATCCTTTGTTACTACTGAATTCGCTCCTATCACACAGTGCTTACCGATTTTCACATTGCCAACGATTACAGCATTGATGCCAATATAAGAACCATCCCCAATGGAGACCCTCTGACCTCTCTGTACGATTCCCTGATCAATCACTGGAATATTCACATCACGATATTCGTGATCACAGTCAGTAATATAGACATTCGGTGAGAAAAGAACTTTTTCTCCAATTTCCAATGAATTGGCGATGGAGATCCGGCACCGTTCACCAATTTCAGAACCTCTGCCGATTCTCACTGTACCCCCCCCCCGACCAAATTTGAGCATAGGGACGTACTGTTACAGAATCTTCCAAGGTAATATGATGGTTTCCTTTTAAACTGCAATGCTTGCCAATATAGACACTCTGCCCAGCAGTTACACCAAAAATTTTTGCCCGAATAAATCCAAGGCTTTCCTTGACTGTATTTTTAAGTCCCATTCTTATGATACCTTTCTAATAAATTTATTCGGATACAAGAAAAACTCCAGCCACTTTGTTTTCTTCATAATCCACGCAGCGATAATCGGGCCAGCAAAACTAATAGCTAACCCCAGCACAATATGCACCACAGTATTCGTAATCCCCATCTTCGACAGTACGGATTTCACTGGTGCTGCAAACAATGTATGCATCAGGAAAATAGGCATTGTGTATTTTGCAAGAGAGTTCATAACTCTACCGAACTTATCCTCAAACCCTGCCACCATCAGGATAACAGCTACACAAGCCAATAATCCCATTGCGAAAGAGATTACACTACTACTGATTTCCACTGTATATACCGCAATACTCAAAATTATAAACAACAAACCGAATATTGTTCCTTGTACTCTTTTACTCTTCGGCTGTATATTAAATACACAAATACTCATACCGAACACAAACCAGATTTCGTTTGAGAAAACTGTTGATACAGCGTAAATGCTGTACCCCCCCCATCAAAATTATGGTTTTTGCAGCCAGTGCAATTATTAATCCAACCGTAGTTGCTTTCACACTGCTAAAAGTCGGTGTTACAAGAAAAATAAAGAACAATGCATACAAATGGCGCAGAAGGATTAACTACCAATGTACTAAACAAACCATCTGCTTGCTTATTTACGCTATCTGCGAATACAGTTTTAAGTAACCAAGTGGCGGTCTAAAACGTCAAGTACGGAACACCAAGTGCTAACACTTTTTTCGCCACATTTCTGCACCAACTACTCACATTGTTTACCCTGCTGTACTTCTGATACAGGTATCCGCTACAAATGAAGAACAGCGGCACATGGAAGTAGTAAATCGTCGTTTCAAACCATTCATACAAATCATTTTCCGGCAGAATATTTGCCTTCGTCATGCTTTGGAAGAAATGGCCCAGTACAACCAATATACAGGCAATAACTTTCACATCATCGACCCATTTTTCTCTTGTTCTTGCCGCTGCCTTTTCGCTCATTACTTCGTCTCCATCTGCTGTGCGATATCAGCATCCACAATTTCCTCGCCGGTCTTATGCTTCAGCTGCTCCTTAGAAGCTTCACTCAGACCGTTGTTGATCACACAGTTCATATCGCAGGTGCTGCACTTATCCAGATCCTCCTTGGTGACTTTGCCGTCACGGTAATCACGGCAAATCTTCAACTCATACATGCTGTACGGATGCTTGGTGAACAGAGCCTTGAACTTGTGAACCAGAACCCAGGTAGCAGGTTTCCAGATGTACTTGTGCATAGCCGGAGAAACAGAACCAATCATCCAGCAGTCGCGGTCGCAGCAACGAACCTTTGCACGAACCTTCTCTGCTTCAGGGCTGTTCCACAGCTCATCCCAGGTCTGATTGTTCAGGTTGCCCATGACCTCTTTATCCTTGGTACCATTGCACGGCATGACATCGCCATACGGGTCAATGAAGAAGGTATCAAAGCTCATGTCGCAAGGCAGCAGACGCTTCTGGCCATAGATGTAGTTGATCAGACCGTGGTTAAAATATGCGCGGAACCACTTCTTCGGGCTATTGCTGCGGAGCAGTTCATTGACCAGATTCTCGAAGTTCTTTGCAACCATCGGGCGGTCGTGGATGATGTTCTTTGCCTCAACAAAGTAGAAGCTGTTGTGCAAAGAAGCCGTTGCGAACTCCATACCCATCTCATCGGAGATCTTGTACAGCGGAACTAGGTCAGGAGCATTCTTGTCCTGAACGGTCATACCGAAGCCAACGTCCTTCATACCCATCTCACGCAGCTTCTTCAGCGTGCCGTAACCACGCTGGTAACCATTCTGCAGGCCACGGATCTCGTTGTTGGTCTGCTCCAGACCCTCGATGGAGATACGAATGCCAATCTGCGGGAACTCTTTGCACAGATCAACGATACGGTCAGTAAAGAAACCGTTCGTGGAAATAACGATACGGTCGGACTTCTTGTACAGTTCACGCACAATATCTTTCAGGTCGGTACGGATGAACGGCTCACCGCCAGTGATGTTTGTGAAGTACATCTTCGGCAGCTTCTTGATGGTTTCAATGCTAATTTCTTCTTCCGGCTTGGAAGGCGCTTTATAACGGTTGCACATAGAGCAACGAGCGTTGCAGCGATAAGTGACGATGACCGTACCATTTAACTTCTTTTCTTCAGACATGATTAACTCTCCTTTAACTTAACAGCTTTCCGATTGCAGTACCCATTGCGTAAACACTAAATTTGTTTTCGTACTGTCTCCGTTCTGCAGCTGACATTTCTTCATAGTATGCTTCATTCGATAGAGCAGCAATTGCAGCAGATAAATCTTTTTCAGTTTTCTTAATTACCGCTCCTGTTCTTCCAGTATCCACGTAATCCTTGACTGTGTCGTTTTCTGTTACAACAACCGGTTTTCCATACATCATCGCTTGGATAATAACTAACTGCCCTGATGAAATATGCGTATCTTCCAGCGGAACTATCACAGCTTTGCATTTTGCCAGTTCTCTAAAGAAATCATTATCGTGGCAATCAGCAAGTATTTCGATATTGTCTGGGACACTCTTCAAAGACAATGTGTCGCAAATAATTTTAAGATGCTCTTTTCTTTTGCTCCATGCATCCACCAAAAATTTATAGTCACGATTGCTTCTTCCAGCTGCAAGATAAACGTTATCCGGATTGCAAATTGGCACTTCCTGCGTTTTGTCCTCGTAGCCCAGGGTTTCAAAAACAAATCGTGCCTCTGGAGCATCAAAGCAATCCGCATAACGCTTCTTTTCGCTTTCAGAAAAGACGACAAAGTATTTGATGTATCCAGAGGTCACGATATACCTCATGAATTTGTCGTAGACCTTTCCGACGAACGATTTTTTCGGCTTATAAATAAAAGTCAGGACCACAATTTCTGGTGCATTTTTAACACGAAACATTCTAAAATAGAAAGCCAAAATAAGTCCGTAAAACTGCTGCCATGCTAAAACCTTATTGTAGTTCTTATGGTCTTTAGTAATCTTCATTGGTACAAGGAAGTATTTCGCATATCGAATGAATTTTTGCAAAACACCTCCGTGATTTTCATTACTTACCGCTTTATATACTCTCCATTTATTTCCAGTTGCTTTCTCGATTGCTTTATGAAATTCCCAGTCATTAGGAGCATCATAATCAATCAAAATCACATTTTCTTTGCTCATCTCTTTCTCCCAATGACTGCTTACTGATACACCTTCATAATTTTCTCGTAATACTCATCAATGGTATCGAAGCTAATGTCCTTACAGTTCGCACTGTACTCCGCACACAGCTTCTTATCACCCCAGAGCTTCTCGATCTTCTTCTTCAGATCTTCGGCATTTCCGCTCTCAAACAGTTCGCCGGTCTTGTCGACCTGAATCAGCTCCGGGATACCACCGATGTTCGCTCCCAGTACCGGTGTGCCATACATCTGGGATTCCATCACGGAGAACGGGCAGTTCTCATACCACTCGGACGGATAAATGGAAAACCGTGCTTCACGGATCAGCTTCTCCAGTGCTTCGCCTTTCTGGAAGCCAACGTTCTTGATGTTTTTAATACCATTTACTGTCTCTTCCAGCGGGCCAGTACCGGCGAAGATGAACTGCACATCCGGCAGTTCCTTACAGACCTTAATAAGTGTGCCGATGCCCTTCTCTTCAGAGAAGCGGCCGAAGTAGAGGACGTAATCCTTCTTCTCCGTCTCTTTCCATTCCACCTTGTCGATGAAGTTGTGCATCGCCACGGTTTTCGTTGCAAACAGCGGATTGCTGTCCATCTTGCTCTTCATAAACTCCGAGCAGCAGATCATGGTGTCAATGTACTTGTAGGTTCCCTTCCACTTCCAGAACTCGGCTTCCATCATGCCAATGGCAGATTTTGCCGTGGAGCCGTGGATGCACTTGCCTTTCATGCAGTTCACGAAATGGCCGCCGAGGCACTTCTCACAGTTCTCATGGGTGTTCGGGTTGTTTAGCATGTGGTTCGGGCAGACCAGCTGGTAGTCATGTGCGGTAAAGACGATCTTGCACTTATGCCCAGTCACTTTTCTCCACTTCACGATTTCCATGATCATGGAAGGAGTCAGCTGATAGTTGAAGTTGTTCAGATGACAGACATCCGGCTGGAAGTCGTCCAGCACCAACCGCAGCTTCTTCCGAGCCTCACTGCTGTAAATCGTCTTGATCGGGTAGGTCAGCTTGGACAACTTGCTGCCGCCGTGGAAGTCCATATCGGACGTGTAAGCATTGACCCGGTTGCCCACGCAGCGGCCTTCATGCTCCATACCGAAGTACTGAACCTCATGTCCGTGCTGCTCCAATGCCTCACCCAGCTTAAATATGTACGTCTCCGATCCGCCATTCGGATATAAAAATTTATTTATTATCAATACTCTCATCTATTATTTTCTCCTGTACAGTTTCATCGTTTCCTTTACAACTTCATCCCAGTTGTATTTTGCACAGATAAAGTCAGCTGCCTGATTCTTCATTTTCATAACCATTTCAGGATGGTCACAGGCATCTTGCAATTTTTCTCGCAAGTCCTCTACATCTGACTTTTTGAAAATCAATGCCTTATCTTCCACAACCTCTGCGCACTCCGGAATATCCGAAACCAAACAGCAGTTGCCGTAGCTCATTGCTTCCAGTAGACTTAGCGGCATTCCTTCCAAATCAGACGGCAGCGTGTAGATGTAAGTATTGCTGTATAGTTCATCTAGCATTGCTCCCTGTACAAACCCGGTAAAGAGAATCCGATCGTCACCCTTCGCTAGGTCTTTCAATTCCTCCATAAAGGAATCCGTATCGCTGGAGCCGCCTGCGATGACCAGTTTTTTATCCGTCTTGACATTCTTGAAGGCCTCAACCAGATATCGAATGCCCTTTTCTGGCACCAGACGACCGAGGAACAATATGTATGAGTCTTTTTTCAGCCCGAACTTATCTGTAATCAGACCAGCTTCCCGAATCTGCGGCCTATTCACGCCATTAGGGATAAAGTGCGTTTCTCTTCCATAAGTTTCCTTAAAATAGTCCTGCACGCCTTTGCTCAGAACAATGACCTCGTCCGCATATTTCACAGCATTTTTTTCGCCTTGGTGGATAAACTTAGAGCCAAGTCCTGATTGCCATTTCTCGCGCTGCCAGTCGATGCCATGGACGGTAACAACAACTCTTTTCCCAAACATCTTCGGCAGCCATGCAAAGAACGCCGGTCCTTCGGCGTGGATGTGCACCACATCGTATTTTCCAAATGCACTATAAAGTGCCGCAAATGCGGAGGAGCTGACTGCAGCAAGTCCGCGTCGTTCAATGGTCGGAACAGACTTCTGACGGATTCCCTCGTACTCCGTTTTACCAGCATCGTCATATTCTGCACCACTCACATGATGGCCTGCTCTGTTGTAGCAGGTCACGTCACAACCATTCTGTGCCATTCGGGTGCAGAGCTCTTTGACAACGATCTCTACTCCACCTTCTCTCGATAATCGCTTCTGTCCGAACTTCGCAATCGCAAGTTTCTTGCCCATAAATCCTTCCCACAATCCCACTTAATTTCTTCATCAATATCTCGGCCAACACAAAGAGCGGATAGGCTCGCTCGCCTGTCCGCTGGCTGTCACCCCACCCTCATGGTCGAGATTTCTTCCTGTGCGGCATTTCTGCCGCTCAGAAAGATCAGTCGTTCATTCTTCGGGTAAGAAAATATGAACTTCAGGTTGCGGAGCCTTTCATTCTCTGCCGTACCCTTGTCCCTATTATGACAGCCGCGTATTATATCTCTAGCCCCTTTCTTTTCTATCGTCGGAACGTACTTCTGCCGGATTCCCTCATAGTTCGCGTTATCGATATCGTCATACTCTGCACCGCTCACATGATGCCCTGACCGGTTGTAGCAGGTCACCTGACAGCCTTGCTGTGCCATCCGCGTGCACAGCTCCTTTACAACGATCTCTACGCCGCCCTCTCTCGACAATCGTTTCTGTCCAAATACCGCAATTCTAAGGTCTCTCTCCATCTCGTCTCTCCAACCGTTTTCCTTCCATGTACTATTTTTTATTCCCCATGCCCCAGCAAGCACACTTTAAAGGTCTTAAAAATGATCTTCCAATCCACCCAGAAGCTGCGCTCCTTGACATACTTCACGTCCAGATCCATCCACTCCTCAAAAGTGAGGTCGTTGCGGTGCGGGGCGATCTGCCAATAACAGCTCAGACCGGGAGTCACATACAGACGCTGCTTTTCGTAGTCGCCGTACTGTTCGACCTCGCGGGGAAGTGCCGGGCGGGGGCCAACGATGCTCATATCGCCCTTCAGGATGTTCCACAACTGGGGCAGCTCATCGAGGCTGGTCTTGCGGATAAACTTGCCCACACGGGTAATGCGGGGGTCGTCCTTGATCTTGAACACAGGACCATCCATTTCGTTCTGGTCTAGCAGGTCGTCCAGTTTTGCCTCTGCATTGGGGCACATGGATCGAAACTTATAGAACTTGAAGGGCTTTCCGTTGCGGCCGATACGTTCCTGACTGAAAACAGGGCCAGCAGACGGATCATCCACCACAATTGCGATGGCCGTAGCCAGCATGACAGGCGACAGTACCACCAATGCCAAAGATGACAGGATCACATCCTGCGTCCGACGCCCGATCCAGTATAGGCGATGGTCGCGCAGATTTTCCTTGCGGTCAACTTCAACTTCCTTATCGATTCCAACAGTATTCGTAGCCATTTTTCTCCTCACATAAATCCTTGTCTATGCACTTCTTATCGTCATTCGTTTTATCGCAATTTTCAGAAATAGTGCCCTATCAACACGGCATATTTGCGATATGCAGTTTGCGGATGCTGCTTGCGCATTAAAAACACAAACTGCTATAAAGTAATCCCTTTAACTCACACCGTTCCCGCAAGCACCTTCCTTTTAGATAACCGTTCCTCTTTTCCTAAAACCGGCAGACCGTTATTCCTGATCTCCGGGCAAGCAAAAGCCCTCGGGCGACAGCTTCGCCCAAGGTCATTTCAAGTGCAATGTGGCCGCAATGAAAGCCAGAACATCATGCTACAGCTCAAGCGCCGCATGTGCATTGCTTCCAGTATGCAATATTTAACATTTTTGTAGAACCTCAACAAGCCCACTTCATTTTCACCTTTGCGCATCATGCCAGCAAGGGAAACATCAGTGGGCTTTTTATTTTGATCTATCATTCGGGTTTTCTCATGATCTATCACATGATTGTTCGCAAACAGACATAAGCCCACTGGATTCACCTCCTTACCGCAATCAAGGCGTATCCTTCCATCACAAAACAGAGGATATCAGTTCTTCTACGTGGCCGTCTGAATTCTCTTATTATTCTATCATGGTTATATCTGGGAATCAATAGAAATCCGAGGAAATGTATCCATCCATGTTTTAGAAAAAAATGCGATTTAGCCAGAACTTTTTTGCACATTGCCCAGTTTCGCATGAAAGCTCCAGATGAAATCATCGATGGACAAAATGTGTGGTCATATAGTTGTCCAAGGCGCTGGAGAGTGCAGTCAGGTGTGATAGCAACCCCGATGTAATGACAACCGTTAAATAGAGAGTGCCTCCTCGCGCGGAAAAGCCGGTTCATGCCGTCACATCAGTCAGGAGCTCTGACGAGGTATATCGCACAGTACTACATAATTTTTATCCTCTCCCCTGCTGCCCCTATTTATATATAGGTACAATCAGCATCCCGTCACTGCAGCTACCACACGCTCTGAGTCAGGCTATTTGTTTGCGCAAAAAAGCCCCTGCCGATCACATTTCTGTGAAAGACAGGGGCCGATTTTACAGCAACGAATCCGTCATCGTCTGATAAACGCTGTCCGCATTTTGCTCTATGCTCTCATTTATAATCTGCACCAGCATCTCCGAAAGCGCATTTCGTTCGCCCGGAGCGGTGTTCAGCACGATATCCCGCAGAATGTCCCGCAAGATTTTTTCCCGGTCTGGGGAGATAAGACAACTCCGCTGTTCTAAGGAAAGGGAGCCCGTCTCTGAATTTTTAACCACCCCGCCCCCTGTTGCGCCGGTTCTTGCGTAGAGGGTCTGCAAAACATACCCCTGCACACTCATGTTTTCGGCTGCAGCAGACTGGCGGATTATTGCGCCCATCTCCTTGGAGGGTCGAATCATGATATTATCCTGTCGTTTGTTATATTCTACGCTCGCTCGATTATGTGCTTCTTTTGTCGCCATATATACACCTATTATAGTATAATCGGTTAACTGACATTATGCACATTTTTCGTGATATATGTCGGTTAACGTTGGTTACTTTGCGAATAGACATGTTGTCAGTTAACTGATATACTCATGTCATCGGGAACACCGGTTCTCACATCCGACCATTCACCAACGATTTGAAGAGAGGTACGCACATGAGTATCAACGTTTTACTGACCCTTGTCGAGCAGTACAAGGAGGCCGCCCAACTGATCGAGACTGCACAGGCTGAACAGGAGCAGCTGAAGATCCAGATCCGCGAGGCACTGGCTGAGCGCTCCACCAACTATCTAAAAGTAGGTTGCCACAAAGTCCGCCTGTCTGATTTCTCCAGCACCCGACTGGACAGCAAAGCCATCAAGGCCGTAGCTCCCGACCTGTACGACCAGTACAGCAAAACGGTCACCGGCACTCGACTGAGCATCACCTGACATCACCCAAAAAAAGCCCCATACAGCGCCGCCCGTCCAAAGCTGACGTTGTACAGAGCCCAACACACCCGCCGGGGCGGGCTACACCAATATTATACCTGTCCCGGCCTTTTTTATCAAGAGAAAGGTTCGAAAAATCATGAAACAGACTGTTAAAACCTCCCGCGCTGCTGGTCAGCTGGAAAAGATGTTCCGCGAGCTCAACAAGCACTACTTTGCAGGCAAGCTGCCCGAGCCCATCATCAGCCTGAAAAAGACCCCGTCCGCCTATGGTCATATCACCTGTTCCAAAGTTTGGCAGGCAGGCGGCGAGAACAAGTACGAGATCAATATTTCCTCTGCCACACTTGACCGCCCCATCGAGGAGACCGCATCCACCCTGCTGCATGAGATGGTGCATGAGTACTGCATGGAGACCGGCATCAAGGACACCAGCAACAACGGGGTCTACCACAACCGGCGTTTTAAGGAGCAGGCCGAAAAGCACACGGCTTGACTGTCGACCACCACGAAAAGTACGGCTGGACCATCACGAGCCCGTCCGAGGAGCTGCTGGACTTCATCATCTTCCAAGGCTGGCAGGATATCCAGATGGGTGAGCGTCTGGCATGGTCGGATATGGCAGGCACCGGAGCGGGCAGCAAGGCACCCGGCAGCAGTCAGACCGGAGCTCCCAAGCCTCCCAAAGCAAAGAGCAGCACCCGGCGGTGGGTATGTCCCAAGTGCGGTACTATCATCCGGAGCACCAAGGAAGTGAGGGTTATCTGTGCAGACTGCATGGAGCTGTTCGTGAAGACTGACTAAACCATGGCAGGACAGAGAGCGAGGGCACGAGTGAGAGTAGTGCTATATATAAAAATAGGAAGCTTCTCATGGATACTTATAAAATCGCTATTGACACCTTTCTTGCCGAGACGTCCGAGTGCAAAGCCAGTGGTTGCGCCGTCTTTACCGGGGCAGACATTGCGTTCCAAGACATCCAACTGCACACGCACCGGAACAAGTCAGAGCTGCATTTCATGGCCGGGCACACCATGCTTTCCATCCCCCTTGCCAGCATCCTGAGCATCGAAAAGCTGGTATTGCGGGATATCCAGACCACCGAGTATGAGATCATCACCAAAGAGAGCGGCACCATTACCCTTGACGTTGTTTAAAAATGCACCCGTAAAGACAGAGATCCGCCGGGCTGTGAGAGGACGCCCATTATTTAAAGGAGAGCAGCTATGACCATTATATCAGAACGTTTGCAGCACCTGCGCCTGACGCACGGCTATAGCCAGACCGAGCTTGCCCGAACCATGGGAGTGACCCGCCGGGCGGTCTACGCATGGGAGCACGATAAATGCCCCGAGATCCCCCATCTGATCCAGCTCGCCCAATTCTATCAGGTGTCGACCGATTATCTGTTAGGGTTGACCGAGTGAGAGGTGCCCCGCCACCGGATGCCTTACCGGAGACTTTTTGCCTGCGATAGTGCGGTCAGCCATCAGTCCGCGCGACGGCAGCCACAATGCTCCATATTTTTAACAGCACACTTGTAAGTCCATCTTATCGGATGCATCGTTTGGTAGACTTCAGGTACAACAAAGCAGCAAGGCAATAAAACTGCAAAACACACAATATATCACACCTTACAGGAGGAAAACACCATGTCACGCAAACACGATCCTTTTATTGATTACGCCATGTACAGTTCCATTCAGAGTGACCGGGAGCACGGTCGGCCACTTGGCTGCGGGTGGTGTATGCTGCTCTTTGGTGGACTTACTATTCTGTATGTTCTCCTCTCAATCGTTTCTGTCTTTGCAAATTAAGGAGGATAATATCATGAGTGGAGCTATTTCGTTTTTCCTTGGGTTGTTTGGTCTGGGTGCAGCTGGAGCGGTAAACGCCGGGCAGAACATCAGTCAGTCAAAGAAGCAGGCTGCGCTTGATCAGATCTATACCGCACGAGCCGCCGATCGGTCAAATGCTGATCTTCGCCAGATGCACGAGCGGGTGCGCAAAGAGTGGCAGAGTATCCCTGACTGTCATCCGAACTGTCTTGGAAAGTGGCCAAGCGCTTATTCCGACCGTATGGGGCCCTACTATCAGACTAAGTTTTGGTTCCGTGATCATCTGAACGCCAAGGGTATCCCGTATGATGATGCTATTCTGGACGAGGTCTGCGGCGTAAACTATGAGAAGCTGATGAACAAAATGCTTGATGATGCTGTTCATGGCAGAAGGCGGCGCAGATGGTTCTAACGAGAGTTTAGTTCATCGATCAGTTGAAATCATATCACGCGCCATCAGGAGGAGCTTATGGCTGAAAATAAATTCGTTGTCAAAACGGTATTCCATGATGAAAACGGAGACACTCTGCTTCGTGAGGATTATCGTGAGACGCGAGAAAAAGCACAGAAACTAAAGGATTTGGCTGATTTTGGCTATGCCGGACTTTTTGGCAAGGGTCAAACGAAAGTTACCACTGAGATCATTGAACGCTAACACCAACCATCATTTCCTATAACAGCAACAGAGCTCTGCCGCTCAGCACGAGTAGCAGGGCTCCTTCTATTTTATACAGTATTCAGTCAGAAAGTGAACTCAAAAAGCCGCGTTTAATATCAGACAGCACACATCCCGGCGGATTTGCGGTTCGATTATGGGAATCCCCGAAATTGTGGGGGAACAGTTTCATTCGACCACTTTTGGTCAAAAGTTATTGGTTTTATAGAACATAGAGGACAGCTCATTTTTGAGCGTATCCACTTGTGGTCACGGATAACATGTTTGAGCACCGTCTGCGTTTGTCCAAAATTGGACACACCTTTCTTAATGGAGTCAGTCTAAGCGACCTCATCTAAACTTATGTCGTGACAGGTGCGTACTGTTTGGTATATGGTCGTGTATGGCGATTCTATCGGCGGAATAAAGACCGTCTTGATCCGCTTTCATCAACCCTCAAAATGAGGGTCGGTGAAAAAAGCAGGACGAATACACGAGAATTTGTGGTGTACACCTTGAGGGGTGTCATGGAGATCTGCCGCTACAGCACACATCCCCGGCGGATTTTCGGCCTTTGAAACTGATATAGAAATTGTGCACAGTTTTGTGTATATCTGTTTGAGGTCACAAATAAGAAAGACCGTCTTGACCCGCTCTCAAGGGGACTTCAAATTGACCCCCCCTCTTGGATTCAAACGATGGTGTCATGGAAATCCCTCGCTACAGTCACCATCCCAAAGCCAAAGCCTTTTTAGACTGTATATATGATAGTCAAGCACCCTGCTGCCGTGCTCCTATTCCCTACCAATTCACGTCGCCGGGCATCCAAGGTCGCATGGGATCTCTGCCCTGAGCGCGTTCAGGAGCTGGCTGGCTATCCTCTAAATGGTCGCCCCTCTGCCGTGACCATGCTCGAGCTGCTCTATAATGGTGTCGCCCGCTATGACGATCTCTCTATTCTGAAATAAGTGTCCTTCAATAGCAACACCCCGCTACTCTATATCGAGCAGTGGGGTGTTTTTGCGTCTTGATTCAATTTCAACCGTTACCAAGTTGGTAACAGTTAATCGCAAAAAAGCGAAATACCGTAAAATTGTCCATCATAACTTGCGTGGCATCATAGAAAGCCGTCATGTACTATGCGGAGTTTTGTGCACCCCTCAAATCGAGGGCTACTGCGACCATCTACCACCTTTATTTGAGCGCTATTGAACTTTCCTCATTTTGAGGACTGTTGAACTTTTACCGATTTGGATAACGTTCATTGATCGTATCATCGATAGAATATGGTTCTCGTCAGTCGTTTTGACCACTGAACTTCTGAACCTAGCTCAAATTGAGCCATGTTGCGGGGTGGTCGTGGAATGCGACTCCCTTTTGGCAGCCCAAAATTCCGCCACGAAAACGGTGTCCACAGTGTAAGCGGCCTTATATTATACGGTAACACGATATATTCCGTTCGAGGTATACTTTTTAATGGTATCAAAGTCAGACAGAATCACACCGCAACAGATGTTTTTCTCAACTATTTGAGATATTTCACTCTGATCAAATCGTCGCCCATTTCTGATATACGTCCTATTGGTGAAGGATTGATAAAGAGGAAGGTATTCGCTGGCGCTCATACCATTTAGATCAACTCCAATCTTGAAAAAGCTCACAGGTTCGCTTAGTCAAGATTTCCGTTGGCGTGATCATGTTAACCGAGCGTTTCTGTCCCGTCCTCATGCTTCGGCCGTTCAAGAAGCACTCGGCTAACACAACCACGCAAAAAATCAAATAAAGAAGTCGAATACCGAGCGACATCAGTGCCTATATTTTTCACTGTTTTATATAACAGAGTGAATTTCGTAGGCATCAATTTTCTGATTTTGTCACCCACCAGACCATTTTCTTTTGTCCTGCTTCAAATCGCTTCTGCTTGCTTCCAAGATCATATCCATAGTGCTGCAGCCATTGACGCGCAAAGGTATAGCTTGGCAACGATTTTTCAGCGTGTCCATCTGCCTTGTTGTAGATGTGCCCCAGTTCAAAGAAGATCTTCTGCCAATCTTGATAGTAGCGTTCCTCATTCAGATGGGCATCCAGATACTCAAGCAGCAGCGGCGGGTCAAGGCGCTCTACTTTTGCAAGCAGGCTTTCATCGATTTTTTTCAGCAGCTCTGTCTGATACCCCTGTTCGAGCATTTGCAGCAGGAAAACACGTTCTACACGAGCCTGCAAGGTCGCACGTTTCCGCCAGCAGTATTCACCTTCCCGTGGATCCAGAACGACTGTATGGCTTTTTTTCAGTATTTCCACTGTTTCAGGCTGATGCAGGTATGTCTTCCATGCCTTCCTATCATCAAACCATTTCCGATATGCCTCGACCGGTTCCAGCTGATACTTCTCGATTTTTTTAAGTTCCCCTTCCAGACGTTCTTTGGGGTAATGCAGCAAATACACCGCGCAGGTATCCCCCTCATCCAAGGGACGTTTGCGGCCAAGGATCTGTGCATTAACGAGCGGGTTCCACAGTTCACTGACAATATATTTCAGCGCACGGTCTTTCATATCCACACCATTATAGAGGGTCGTTGTGGTCAGTGTGACCTGATGCTGCAGAACATTGCCCACAAGCACATCATCCAGTTTGTCAAACTCCTCCGCTTCCTGACGGTATTTGGAGCACAGGCACGCCACATCCTCTATGCCTTCTACCTTCAGACTGTCCCGCAGTTTTCGCAGCTTGGCGATGGTATTCACAAAAACGAGGATCTTTTCTCCCGGCTGTACCCGGCGGATGATATCCCGCTCGTCATCGTCACGGTAGAAGAACTTCACGCTTGACACAAACCGATAATCCATCGGCAGACGATAATGCTGCCCCTCTGGAATCATTTTCCGCAGCTTCCAATAATCAAAGAAGGGGCGGGCGGTTGCGCTCATAAAGATGCAGGTCTTCGTTGTCCACAGCTCTTTAATAGCCTCATAGCTTGCATCCACATGATCGTTGAAGCTGGCATCGGTCACCATGTAGTGATACTCGTCTGACACGATATAATCAAACGATCTCAGATAAGTTTTGGCGGCATCTTCATTCCTTTGCAGGAAGGTTTCCAGCCACTGGTATGTTTCAACACAGATGGTGTGCTCATACTTGTTATCTATGGCGGGTTTGTTGACAATTCCTCCAAGCGCGGGATCATAGTCCTCGTAGGATACCTCTATACTCCCCAAACGGTTCACATCGCGCTCGATCTGGTTGCGCAGAGCTTCGCGATTGCACAGAATCAGGATACGCTTACGACGTTCATATGCCCACGGCAGCAATGTCTTCAGAATAAAATAGGTCTTGCCGGAGTTCGTGCCCGCATCAAGCACCACGATTCCATGCCAGTTCTTGTAATCCTCACCAACAAGATCTGTAATGTACTGTTTTGCAGGCTGTGGGGTCACCGCTGCGGTGCTCCAGATAGTCCTCCATGATCTTGACCAGTGCCTTAGAGAGCGGCACGATTTGCTGATTACGCGCCTTCATGTGGCGGAAAAATACTGTCCCGGCGGAAAGGTCCAAGTCTCCGATCTGCAGGTTGAGCAGCGTGGACGCACGGCAGCCGGTACCAAGCAGGAAATTGACAATGACCCAATTGCGGTATTCGGCAAAGGAGCAGGTCTTGCAGTCCGGTTCCTTCAATAGCTTCTGCAGTTCGTCAGTGGTGTAGGGTTCCTTGATCGGATCATCGGCACGCACCAGTCTGATAGGATACTTTTCCAGATAGCCTTTTTCCATGCACCAGTACAAGAACGCACGCACCATGCGGAGGTTCGTATTGATGGTCGTATCGTGGAGCTGCTGGTCCTTCATATAGAAGATATAATCCTCCACCGTTTCCTCTGTGATAGTAGTGATGGGCTGTTCTGTATCTCCCAGAAACCGAAAGAAGCTTCTGCCCTTTGCGGCGTAGAAGTCGAGCGAGCCTTGGGAGAGGTTCTTGAGCCGGTTGTACTTTTGGAACCTTTCAAAGGCCTGTTGGATGGTGGGGTTTGCCTTGGCAGCGGGTCTTAAATCACGGTTACGCACGAGAGAGACTCCTCCTTTTTTCGCGAAAAATCCCTCTCGCCCGCTCAGCGCTTCCAGAAAATGGAACAAAAAGAAAAAGCCCAAAATCATTCGAATCAACGAATAATTCTAGACTTTCCGATGCCGCCGACGGGGGTCGAACCCGTACTCTGTCTCCAGAAAGGGATTTTAAGTCCCTCGTGTCTGCCAATTTCACCACAGCGGCGCAAACCCGGCTTACAAAGCCCTGCTGCCCTCTGGCTTGGGAGGGAACCGGGAATAACAGGTGTGAGGTAAAATGTCATCCAAATGACTTGCCGTCACTTGAAGTAACATGAAATTCAGCGATATTTATGATACAATAGTTTCCGTACTTTGTCAAGAAAAACCGCTTATTCGGTGCTGCTTACACCTTGCCGCCGTGCAGCTCGGCGTACATCCGGGAGCGGCACTCGGCCACTGCGGGGGTCATATTGACGTAGTGCTTGTGGGGGCACTCCAGACGCAGCTCGCTCTCCCAAGTTTCCTCGGTGAGCTGCTTTGCAATATAGGCCTTCTTCTCCGCAATAGAGGGCAGTTCAATGGCCAGCTTACCGCCCAGAATATGCGGCACCAGCAGCGGACGCACAGCGGTGGGGGTAAAGGTGATGGTGCGCTCGATGGCGTCCGAGTCCAGATTGACCATGGTGACCGGCTTACCGGCCTCGATGACCTCGCCGTCCATGGCAATCAGGTCACACTGCGCCTGACCGTTTTCGTCGTACAGACGCCACGGCATCTTTTTGCCCGGGATGATGGCCTTGCTGGCGGAGTCCGAGCACTTCATCTTGGGGGTGTAGCTGCCGTCCGGCTTTTTCACTGCCACCAGCTTGTACACGCCGCCGAACACGGGGTCGGAGGCAGAGGTGATGAGATTTTCGCCCACGCCGTAGGAGTCGAAGTGTGCGTGCTCGTACAGCTCCATGTTGGCGATCTTTTTCTCGTCCAGACCGTTGGAGGCCACCAGCTTGATGTAGGGCTTGCCGGCGACATCCAGTGCCTTGCGCAGCCGCTTGGAGCCGCGGGCAAGGTCACCAGAGTCGATGCGGGCGCTCTTGACGCGGCGGTTGGGGTCGTTGGGGTATTTCTCAATGAGATAATCGTCCAGCTTGATCAGGTTGGGCAGGCCGCTTTCCATAATATTATAGGTATCCAGCAGCAGGCTGACCGAATCCGGGTAGGTATCAGCAAAGGCCTTGAACGCATCGAACTCGGTGGGGAAAAACTCGATAAAGCTGTGCGCCACGGTGCCCACGGCCTTGACCTCTGCGCCGAACTTCATCTCGGCCAGACAGTTGGCCGTGCCGATGCAGCCGCCCAGCACTGCGGCGTAAGCACCATCGTTACCAGCGCTCTCGCCCTGTGCGCGGCGGGTGCCGAACTCCATGACGCTGCGGGGGGTGTGGGTGTTCAGACCGGTGACGCGGGTGGCCTTGGTGGCGATCAGGCTATGGAAGTTCATGGTCTGCAGCAAGTAGGTCTCGATGAGGATCGCGCCCACCAGATCGCACTCGATGCGCACCATCTGCACATGGGGGTAGCAGACCGTACCCTCGGGCAGGGCGTACATATCACCCTGCCACTTGTAAGTGCGCAGATACTCGCAGAACTCCTCGCTCATGCCCTTGGTGCGCAGCCAGTGGATATCCTGCTCGTTGAAGTGATAGTCCAGCAAAAAGCGGGTCAGCTTGCGCTGGCCTGCGCTGATGGAATAGCCCTGATTGTCCGGGTTTTTGCGGAAGAACATATCAAACACCAGCGTGGTATCCTTAAAGCCATGCAGGAACAGGCAGTTTGCCATGGTGAATTCGTAAAAATCCACCACCATCGCGGGGTTATCGTAGTCCTCGTCAGGGATATAAGGCTCGACCTTGATCTCGTTCATGAACGTTTTCCTCTCTATTTATGCCCGGCGCGGGGGTCTTCCCCGCTGCGCCGCCTGCCGCTTGCCCGGCAGGGGGATTCTCTGTCCTGTCATGACAGAGCGTTTCTATCATGATAGCACGATTTCCCTGCCTGTGCAAGTATTTTCGCGCAAAAAGACCGCTGCACAAACGCTGTGCAGCGGTCTCTGCGCTTATAACAAATAAATCAGGCTCAGCCGTTCATAATGCTGGGGGTGGCGTTCTTCAGCACAACGTCGTGGCTGCCGCCCTCCACGATGGAGGTGGAGGAAACAACGGTCAGCTTGGCCTTCTGCTGCAGTTCGGGGATGGACAGAGCGCCGCAGTTGCACATGGTGCTCTTGACCTTGTACAGGGTGGTCTGCACGCCGTCCGCCAGAGGGCCTGCGTAGGGCACATAGCTGTCCACGCCCTCCTCAAAGCTCAGCTTGGTGGAGCCACCCAGATCGTAGCGCTGCCAGTTGCGGGCACGGTTGGAACCTTCGCCCCAGTACTCCTTCATATACTGGCCGTTGATGCGCACCTTGTTCGTGGGGCTCTCGTCAAAGCGGGCAAAGTAGCGGCCCAGCATCACAAAGTCTGCGCCCATAGCCAGCGCGAGGGTGATGTGGTAGTCATGGACGATGCCGCCGTCGGAGCAGATGGGCACATAGATGCCGGTCTCCTTGTAGTACTCGTCACGAGCCTTGGCGACCTCGATGACAGCGGTAGCCTGACCACGGCCGATGCCCTTGGTCTCACGGGTGATGCAGATGGAGCCGCCGCCGATGCCGATCTTCACGAAGTCTGCGCCAGCCTCAGCCAGGAAGCGGAAGCCCTCGGCGTCCACCACGTTGCCGGCACCCACCTTGACAGTGTCGCCGTAGTGCTCGCGGATCCAGCCGATGGTGCGGCTCTGCCACTCGGAGTAGCCCTCGGAGGAGTCGATGCACAGCACATCCACACCGGCCTCTACCAGTGCGGGCACGCGCTGAGCGTAGTCGCGGGTGTTGATACCGGCACCCACAACATAGCTCTTGTTCTTATCCAGCAGCTCGTTGACGTTTGCCTTGTGGGAATCGTAGTCCTTGCGGAACACCATATACACCAGATTGCCCTCGGCATCCACCAGCGGCAGGGTGTTGATCTTGTTGTCCCAGATGATGTTGTTGCAGTCGTGCAGGGAGGTGTTGGCCGGAGCAGTGACCAGCTTTTCAACGGGGGTCATAAAGGTGGTGACGCAGGCGTCGTCCGGGGTGTGGTTGATGCGGTAATCGCGGGAAGCCACGATGCCCAGCAGCTTGCCATTGGGAGTACCGTCGGCAGTGATGGCAATGGTGGAGTGACCGGTGCGTGCCTTCAGTTCCAGCACGTCATGCAGGGTGGCAGTGGGAGCCAGATTGGAATCGGACACCACATAGCCGGCCTTGAAGCTCTTGACGCGGCGCACCATAGCGGCCTCGTTCTCGATGCTCTGAGAGCCATAGATAAAGGAAACGCCGCCCTGACGAGCCAGTGCAATGGCCAGCTTATCGCCGGAGACCGACTGCATGATGGCGCTGATCATGGGGATATTCATCTGCAGCGGGCACTCCTCCTGCCCCTTGCGGTACTTGACCAGCGGGGTCTTCAGGCTGACCGCCGTAGGCACATTCTCCGCAGAGGAATAGCCGGGGACCAGCAGGTACTCGCCAAAGGTGCGGGAAGGTTCTTCGTAGAAATAAGCCATAATCAAACTCCTTTTCTCTTAGGGTGTATCTGAAAAGTCGAAAATTTAGCCTATTTCTACAAGCACAGCTGGATTTTGCGTTAAACAGCCTTGAAATCCACAAAGGATTCCTGCGGCTATTTGCCTTAAATCCCGCTTGTGCTTGCGAAATATTCGTCATTTTCTTTGTTTCCAGATACACCTTTAACGCATCCGATAAAGATCAGCATCAAAATCCTTCATGTTTGCTGCCTATAAATTGATTGTATATACTTTACCACAAAGCCCGCAAGAATACAAACCCCTGCCGCGCCAAACTTTATAATTGTCCTTTGCGGAAAAACAGACAAATTGCCAAGCGTTTTTAGGCATTGGTCATACTTTGATTTTTGAAGTATCACTTTTGCAGGCAAATCAGAGCTTACAGAATGCAAAAAAGCTCGTCCGGAACACCGGACGAGCCCTTTTGCACACGAAGCGGGACACTGCCTGTGCGGCGCATGGATCATAGCTGTGAAGGAGAACAGCCGGAGGAGGAGGATCCGCGCCCAGTATCCCAAAAACAAGAAGAAAAAGATTTCACACACAGCCTTGGGGCCTTGCCCTTGCTGTAACCATATTGTAACTCTTTTGAAACCATTTTGCAATAGGGTATTGTAATTTTTTTGTAATTTATTTTGTTAACTTTTTATGTCCTGCACCGCCGGGCTGCTGCAAACATCATTTCCCTTTTTGTGCCCGGTATGGTATACTGGCTTTGAATATGCTGCCACAGGCAGAAAAAGGAGTTTAGGATACGGATATGAAAACAAAATTGGGTATTGTGGGCTGCGGCTTTCTGGGCAACATCGTGGCTGACGCGTGGAAGAAGGGTCTGCTGCCGGACTACGAGTTGGTGGGCGTGACCAGCCGCACCCGCGCCTCGGCTGAAAAGACCGCCGCCAATGTCGGCTGCGCTGTTTGTGAGGACGTGGACGCGCTGCTGGCGCTTGAGCCGGAGTACATCGTGGAGGCCGCTTCGGTGGAGTCGGTGCGTGCTATGGCCATCCCGGTGCTGAAGCGGGGCGTGAATCTGGTCATTCTGTCCATCGGTGCCTTTGCAGATCTGGATTTCTACGCACAGGTCAAGGCAGCTGCCGTGGAGGGCGGTGCCAAGGTGCACCTGACCAGCGGTGCCATCGGCGGCTTTGATGTGCTGCAGACCGTCACCCTGATGGCACAGGCGCAGGGCTTGCCGGAGACTGCCGGCATCGAGACCCACACCGGTGCAAAGGGCTTCCGCAACACGCCGGTGTGGGCAGAGCACCTGCTGACCGACACCGAAAAGACCACCGTGTTCACCGGCAACGCAAAACAGGCCATTGCTACCTTCCCCCGCCGGGTGAATGTGGCGGTGGCTACTTCTCTGGCTACTACCGGCCCCGAGATCACCGGGGTGACCATGCACTCCGTGCCCGGCTGGGTGGGCGATGACCACTGCATCACTGCCGAGATCGAGGGCGTAAAGGCTGTGGTGGATATCTGCTCCTCCACCAGCGCCATTGCGGGCTGGAGCGCCGTCTCCCTGCTGCGCAATCTGGCTTCGCCCGTCTGCTTCTACTAATATAAGGAGGAGTCTGTCATGTTTGAAAAGCTTGTTGCCATTGAGCCTGTCAGCCTGATCCCCTCTGCCGAGGAGGAGCTGCACCGCTATGCCAAGCAGGTGGTACTGTACCGGGACGTACCCGCCAGCGATGACGAGATGGTGCGCCGCATCGGGGACGCCGATGCCGTACTGCTGAGCTACACCTCCCGCATGGGCAAGGAAGTCATCGCGCAGTGCCCCAACATCCGCTATATCGGGATGTGCTGCAGCCTGTACTCTGAGGAGAGTGCCAACGTGGATATCGCCTACGCACGCACCCGGGGCATCCAGGTGCTGGGCATCCGGGACTACGGCGACCGCGGCGTTGTGGAGTACGTTCTGCACGAACTGACCGGCCTGCTGCACGGCTTTGGGATGCCCATGCTGCGGGACGAGCCGGTGGAGATCACCGGCCTGAAGGTGGGCATCGTGGGGCTGGGCGTTTCCGGCCGGATGATCGCCGATGCGCTGCAATTTATGGGCGCAGAGATCAGCTACTTTGCCCGCAGCGCAAAGCCGGACGCCGAGGCCGCCGGTATGACCTTCAAGCCCCTGCCCCAGCTGCTGGCGGACAGCGAGGTGGTGTTCACCTGCCTGAACAAGAATGTGCTGCTGCTGGGCGAAAACGAGTTTGCCCAGCTGGGCGCAGGCAAGGTGCTGTTCAACACCTCCATCGGCCCCGGCTTTGATTCCGCCGCACTGGAAAAGTGGCTCGATCTGCCCGGCACACGCTTTTTCTGCGACACCCGCGCCGCAGCGGGGCCCGTGGCCGAGGACTTCTTTGCCCGGGAAAACGTGCGCTGCGCCAATGTGTCCGCCGGCCGCACCAAGCAGGCTTTTGTGCTGCTGAGCAAAAAGGTGCTGGACAACATCCGCACCGCACTGGGCGAATAAAAAACAAGGAGTGTTTATCTATGAAAACTGCATTGACCATTGCCGGCAGTGATTCCAGCGGCGGCGCCGGGATCCAGGCCGATATCAAGACCATGACCGCCAACGGCGTGTTTGCCATGAGCGCCATTACCGCCCTGACAGCACAGAATACCACCGGTGTGACCGCCATTTTTGACACCACGCCGCAGTTTCTGGCGCAGCAGCTCGATGCCGTGTTCACCGACATCTACCCGGATGCGGTGAAGATCGGCATGGTATCCTCTGCCCCGCTCATCGACACCATCGCCGAGCGGCTGCACTTCTACGGCGCAAAGCACATTGTGGTGGACCCTGTGATGGTGGCTACCTCCGGCGCAAAGCTGCTGCAGGACGATGCCGTGCAGGCACTGACCGAAAAGCTGCTGCCGCTGGCTGAGGTGCTTACCCCCAACATCCCGGAAGCGGAGATCCTGTCCGGCATGACCATTGCCAACGCCGCCGACATGGAAGCTGCTGCCCGCACCATCAGCCAGCGTTACGGCTGCGCCGTGCTGTGCAAGGGCGGCCACCAGATCAACGATGCCGACGACCTTTTGTGGCGCAGCGGCACCGGCAAGTGGTTCAAGGGCAAGCGCATCGCAAACCCCAACACCCACGGCACCGGCTGCACCCTGTCCAGCGCCATCGCTTCCAATCTTGCCAAGGGGTACGACCTTGACACTGCCGTGGAGCGTGCCAAGGCCTACATTTCCGGCTGTCTGTCTGCCATGCTGGATTTAGGGCACGGCTCCGGGCCCATGGATCACACCTTCAACCTGAAGGGAGATTTTGTCCGTGACTGACCTGCCCTTTGTTTCGGCGCTGGTGCAGGCCGACCTGCCCGTGTGGGAACAGTGCTTACAGACCGAGTTTCTGCAAAAGATGGAAAACGGCACCCTGAGCGAGGACTGCTTTAAAAGCTACCTTGTGGAGGACAGCCTGTATCTGCGGGAGTACGCCAAAATTTTTGCGTGGGGCATGACCAAGGCCACCACCATGGCGGCTATGCGCACTTACTATTCCCTGCTGTCCTTCGTGCAGGAGAACGAGGATCTGACCCGGCTGCGGTATCTGGAGCAGTACGGCCTGCGGGAAGCCGATATCCAGTCCCTGCCCCTGCGCCCAGAAAGCCGCGCCTATCTGGACTGCATGATCGACGCCGCCCGCAACGGCGAGGGGGAAGCCGAGTGCCTGATGGCCTGCCTGCCCTGTATGCTGAGCTATGGCTGGCTGTTCCAGAAGCTTTTGAAGCGCTCCCCCGCCGTAAAGGATACCTACTACGGCGCGCTGGTGCTGGACTACGCCAGCCCCGGCTACGACGCCGCCTGCCGCACATGGGCAGAACGCGCCGAAGCCGCCTGCACCGGTCTTTCGCCGGAGCGCGCCGCCCGCTGCCGCGCGATCTTCCGCGCCTGCTCGGAGCACGAGCTGCACTTCTGGGAGATGTGCGCCGCACCCCGGACGGATATTTAGTCTTTGATACGCAAACGACCCACTGCAAGTTTTATGCAGTGGGTCGTTTATTTTCAGCCTATTTACCCCTTCCGTCTGCTCCCGTTGGTCGCAGCCAGCTTCCCCAAGGGGACGGCTTTTGTAGCAACGGGCAGCTTTCCGGCACAGCCATAAGGCGTCCCCTTGGGGAAGCTGTCGCCGCAGGCGGCTGAAGGGGTAAGTACAAATCATTTTTATCGCAGCACCGAGAGTTCCTCAATGCCATAACGCTGCATCAGGGCGATAGCCGCCGGGGTGATCTCCTCGCCGCTGACCGCCACAGGGATGGCGGGCGGACAGGATACCGTAGGCATCGCGCACACCCGCCCCAGCGCCTTGTGCACCGGGACGCGCACCTGTGCGCCCAGCACCGCCTGCCGGATGGTGCAGCGCTGCACCGCCTGCTGCTGCAAGGCGGCAAACTCCCCTGCCCGGTTCTCGGGGCGGGGCAGCCCGGCGGGCACGGCAGCTAAAAGCTGTTCCAGCGCGGTTTGCAGGCGCGTGTAGTCCTGCGGCGGGTTCTCCGGGGTGAACATCAGCACCACATAGCGGGGGTCGGCGTACTCGCATTCCATCTGTGCGCGGCGCAAGGATTCCGCCAGCGCTGTGCCGGTGCAGCCAAGGGCGGCGGCATCCAGCGTAAGCTTCATCGGCTCCTGCTGTGCCCCGGCAACTGCCAGCGGCACCGAGCACTGCCGCGCCGCTGCGGCCTTGTTCAGGCTGCGGCGCAGACCTTCCAGCGCCGCGCAGCACTGCGCCAGCCGCCGGGGGTAGTCCCCTGCCAGCACCGCGTTGCAGGCATCCAGCGACTGCAAAATGAGGTAAGAGGGGCTGGTAGAGCCGAACAGCGCCAGCGCACCCCGCACGGCGGCTTCGTCCTGCACGGGGGCATCGTGCGCCAGATGCAGATACGCGCCGCCGGTGACCACCGGCAGGGTCTTGTGGGCAGAGTCGCAGCACATGGCCGCGCCCTGCGCGATGGGGTGGCAGTTCTGCGGCAGAAAGCGCAGATAGGCACCGTGAGCGTTATCCACCAGCAAAGGCACGCCCTGCGCCCGGCAGACAGCGGCCAGCGCCGGGATGTCCTGTACCCCGCCCAGATAATCCGGGCTGGTGACGTACACGCCAAAGGGCTCTATCCCCTGCTGCGCCAGCGCGTGCAAAGCCCCGGTCAGCGCTTCGACTGTGACCGGGCAGCTGCACAGTGCGCCTTCTGCCTGCGCAGACGGCCAGAGCCAGCGGATGTCAAAATCCAGCAGCGCCGCCGCGTACAGCAGCGCCTTGTGGGCGTTGCGGGCAGCCAGCAGCACCGGGCGCTTGCCGTTTTGCGGTGCGCTTTGCAGCGCCAGAAACAGCATGGCGCGGATGCACTGGGACGAGCCCTCGGTGCTGTAATAGCTGTGCGCCGTACCAAACAGCCGGGTGGCGTTGGCTTCGCTTTCGGCAATGATGCCCTCCGGCGCGTAAAGCTCGTCTGCACCGCGGATCTCGGTGATATCCAGCGGCTCAAAGCCTAAAAGGCTCTGCCCCTTGTGGCCGGGCATATGCAGCCGGGCGGTGCCAGACTGTGCATAGCTGCGCACAAAATCCACGATGGGGGTGGTCATGCTCATTCGCAGGCTTCGCCGTCGGCGCAGGCGTTGCAGGTGGAGCCCAGCTCAATAGGCACCTCGATGCCCTTGGCAGCCAGCTCCTGATTCTCGGCCACCTTGATCATGATGGCGCACTCCATGCGCTTTTTGAACAGCTCACAGCCGTACTCGTACACGCCGGTAATGCTGCCGGTGGCATGGTAGGAGTTGGCAGCGCAGCCGCCGGAGCAGTACAGCTTTGCCCAGCAGTCCTGACACTCCTTGCGGGCGTAGGCGTTGCAGTGCTTGAACTCATCCCGCACGGCGGTGTTGGTAACGCCCTTCCAGATATCGCCCAGCAGGTACTTGGGGTCGCCCACGAACTGGTGGCAGGGGTACAAGTCGCCCCAAGGGGTAACCGCCATGTACTCGGTGCCGGAGCCGCAGCCGGAGATGCGCTTATAGATGCAGGGGCCGCCGGTCAGGTCGATCATGTAGTGGTAGAAGGTAAAACCTCTGCCCTCGCGGTCGCGCTTGATCATCTCCTTGGCAAGGATCTCGTACTGCTCCTTCAGGATGGGCAGATCCGCCTCGGTCAGGGCGCTGGGGTCGCTGGGGTCGCAGACCACCGGCTCCATGCTCAGCTCGGTAAAGCCAAGGTCTGCCATGTGGAAGATATCGTTGGTGAAGTCGGTGTTAAAGTGGGTATAGGTGCCGCGCATATAGTAGTTCTTGTCGCCGCGCTTTTTCACGAACTCCTGAAACTTGGGCACGATGCGGTCGTAGCTGCCGTTGCCTGCACAGTCCACACGGAAACGGTCGTTGACCTCCTTGCGGCCGTCCAGACTCAGCACCACGTTGTGGCACTCCTTGTTGCAGAAATCAATGACATCATCATCGATCAGCACGCCGTTGGTGGTCATGGTAAAGCGGAAGTTCTTGTTGTGGATCTTCTCCTGCTCGCGGCAGTAGGCCACCAGCTTTTTGACCATATCAAAGTTCATCAGCGGCTCGCCGCCAAAGAAGTCCACTTCCAGATTGCGGCGGGTGCCGCTGTTCTCGATGAGGAAGTCCATGGCGCGCTTGCCCACCTCAAAGCTCATCAGGGCGCGGTCGCCGTGGTAGCGTCCCTGCGAGGCAAAGCAGTAAGAGCAGCTCAGGTTGCAGCTGTGGGCAACGTGCAGGCACAGTGCCTTTACCACAGTGTTGCGGTTCTTGAAGTCAAAGGCCATGTCCTTATAGACATCCGGGCTCCACAGCTTGCCGTTTTCCTTCAGGCTGGTCACATCGTCGATGCACTGGCGCAAATCCTCCTCGGTCACGTCCGGGCGGCTGCCGTACTTTGCCAGCATGGCGGCAACGATCTCGTCTGCGGTATGCTCCGGGTACATGGCGATGACATCGTAGGCCACCTCGTCCACAACGTGCACCGAGCCGCTGCAGGTGTCCAGCACGATGTTATAACCGTTTAATTGATACTGATGTACCATTTTACACTCCATTCCAGATTACACAAAAAAATGCCGCCCGGCAAAGGCGGCATAAGGTTTGCAAAAATTACTTGTTGCTGTTCTCGCACTGCTGGTTAGCCACGCCGCAGGAAGTCTTGCAGGCGGACTGGCAGGAAGTCTGGCACTCGCCGCAGCCACCGGTCTTAACGCTCTTGGTCAGGTCACGAGTAGCAATAGTCTTGATACGCTCCATGATAGAAACCTCTCTAACTCTCAAAAATTTATCGCGCCGGACATAGTTCCGGTACGCTTTTATCTTTTAATAGGATATCACGCAGCGCGGCTTTTGTCAAGATTTTTTCGCTAAGCCCTTTCACCCGCCCATGGGCTGGTAGCGGGTAAGCACCGTATGCAGTCCCAGCTCCCGGGCGCGTGCCAGTAAGTACCGGTAACGGCACAGCAGCGCCTGCCGCTCGTAGATGCGCTGCTCGATCAGGTCCGTATCCACCTCCATGTCAAACATCATCTCGTTGCGCTTCAGGCAGAACAGGCATTCTTTCAGTTCTTCTTCCAGTTCCGGGTGGTAGCGCTCGTGCTCGGTATCCCGCGGGACGCGGGGCGAAAGCAGGGTCTGGGCATTCTGTGTGGTTCGTTCCGGCATAGGCATCCTCCTTCTGGTACTTTGCAAGGTTTTGTACCTTCCAGTATAGGCGGTGCGGTGCGCAGAACCTGCCGAAGTGTGGCAGCGCTCCGGCATAGATTATCCGGCGCTGTTGCGGCATTTTCCAAAAAAGTACAACTTTTTTCAAAAATATGCTTGACAACTCCGGGCTTTTCCCGTATAATAGCACACGTTGAGCGGCTCACCCCGCAAAACACAACAGAATATTGGGGATTTGCATAGTGGTAGTGCGGTAGACTCTGACTCTACTTGTGGGAGTTCGATTCTCTCATCCCCAACCAGAACAAAGCCATCTGAGGAAACTCAGGTGGCTTTTCTGTTTATATCATTCCGAACCACAGCCGCAAGGCCGTGACTCTTCAAAACCCCTGTGGGTCATAGGGAACTTTTGAAGAGTCACCCCTGCCGGGGAAACTCCCCCAGTCTGCTGCGCAGACAGCCCCCTCGGGGATGGGGCCTTTGGCATGGTGGGAAAGTTCCCGGTTTCGCCAGAGGCTCCCTCCCAGAGGGAGCTGGCAAAGCCGTCAGGCTTTGACTGAGGGAGTTTCCCCGCACACACAAAAACCGGGCAGCCCGCAGACTGCCCGGTTTTTGCTATACAGTTGACCTACCCTGATAGGGCTTTCTTTTACAGAATGGTAATGCGGCCTGCGCCGTAGGGCTGCTCGTAGTTGAGCAGATAACCGGGGTAAGCGGCCAGCGGGCTGTTGGCGCTGGACAGGTGCGGCAGACCCGCAGCATCCGCGCCGTCAAAAATCATAGCGTAGGTAGACATCACCAGATAATCCTCGGACACATAGTCCTTGATCAGCTCTGCGCCGTCAAACATGGCAAATCCGTCGCCCAGATTGCGCAGGGTGTAGTTCATGCCGGCCAGCGCGTAGGTAGCGCCCGGGTCCAGCGGCAGATAGCTGCCGGAAGCCTTATCGTAGATCTTCACGTTCTGCACGCGCGGAGTGCCGGTGGCGCTGCCGATCCAGACATTCTTCTCGTCGGTCTGCACGGTGTTGGGGATATCGGTGTGGATCTCGTAGGTAGCACCTGCCACCTGCAGGAAGCCGCCGTTCTCCTTGCCGCCCTCGCCTGCAAAGCGGGCTGCAAACTCCAATGCGTCCTGGATCTGCTTGCCGGTGACCGACATCAGGCAGGCCACGTTGCCAAAGGGGCTGACCTGCTTGCAGGTCTTGAAGGTCCAGTCGCCTGCGGGCACATCGGCGCGGATGCCGCCGCCGTTCATGATGGCCAGATCACAGTGCAGCTTTTCCACCTCGTTGAAGTAGGCGTAGATGCCGTCAGCCACAAAGTCGCCGAGGTTGGTCTCGGCAGAGCGGATGCGGCGCTTGCCGGTGGCGGGGTCAGAGACGTAGAAATCGCTGTCGCCCACAGCGATCTTCTCGCCCAGCATATCGTCCACGGTGTTCACCCAGCTGGTCTGCATGGCAGCGATCGTTGCATCCATGCCCTCGTGGGTGGGGATGAGCTTGGTGGTGATGGTACCGTCCGCAGCGATGGTCATCTCGCCAACGTTGGCAAAGTAAGAGCCGGTCTGGGTCAGGGTGACAGCCTTGCCGGAAGCATCCTGCACCTGCTTGTTCTCCATTACGGTATGGGAGTGACCGTCGATAAAGGCGTCAAAGCCGCTGGTGTGGGCAATGACTTCCTCACTGGTCCACGGAGAGGAAGAGGGGTCTACGCCCAGATGGCCCAGACCGATGACCACGTCTGCCAGAAGCTTTGCCTTATCAATGGCCTTCTGCACGGCGTCATAGAGCTTTTTGCCGTCCTCGCCGCCCTGAATGTCGTAGATGTACTTGCGCTGTGCCTTATCCATAAAGTAGGCCGGGGTGGACTTGGTAAAGGTCTCGGGGGTGGTCACGCCCACAAAGGCAATGCGTCTGCCGCCGCGCACGAACACCTTGACGGAGGGCAACACACGCAGGCCGGTGCGCAGGTCTACCCAGTTGCAGGACAGGTACGGGAAGTCCGCTTCCTTCATGATGGCCTTGGCGCGATCCATGCCGTAGTCAAACTCGTGGTTGCCGGGGGTGGCGACATCGTAACCGGCAGCGTTCATCAGCTTGATGATGGAAGCGCCCTCGTCCATAGAGCCATAGGCAGTGCCCTGCACATGGTCGCCTGCGTCCACCAGCAGCACATCCTTGCCGGCGTTCTGGTAACTCTGCTTCAGGTCGGCAATGGCGGCGTAGGTCAGCTTGGGGCTCTGCTTGTCGATGTAAGTATGGACATCGTTGGTGTACAGGATGGTGACGTCAGACTTATCACCAAGCCAGCAGGCCGATGCGGCGGGCGCACCGATGGCCATGGATGCAGCGGCAGCGGTCACACCAGCAGCCTTTAAAAAGCTGCGACGGGAAATAAGTTGTTTCACAGGAAAACGACCTCCTTTTATTTTTGGCGTATCGCATTTGGGACAGGCTCTTCCCTCCTGCCCTTTCAATAGCTCTAGCATAGCACAGAACGCCGCCGCAGACAAGCCAAAATCGTTCTTTTGGCACAAATAATTTTCACGTCCCGCTTTATTTTGACACAAATCGTACCATTTTTGCACAAATCCTATACAAAAAAGACCTCCCCGCGCCCTGTCGCAGAGCAGCGGAGAGGTCCTTTTCAGGGGGGATTCAGACCCGTTGCCGGGTCTATCGGAGGAGAGGAAATATCAGATGGCGTTATACTCCTTGAGGAACTTCTCAAGGTCGGTACCCTCGATCTTCTTCAAGGCTTCCTTCAAAGCCAGACGCGGGATCAGCGGCAGATCCATGTCGGTGATTTTCTTACCGTCGCGCAGCTTCACGGTGGCATCGATCAGGGCGCGCACATCGTAGGTGCTGCCCCAGACCTCGGGCACGCCGCGGTCGATGTTCAGCAAGGTGTACACGGCCTCCATACCGGTGCGCATGGAGTACTCGGTGGTAAAGATGGTATCGCGGGCGGTCTCGGCAAACTGGCCAAGGAAGGCAAAGTTCACAGCACCCTCGGGCACAACATCGGGACGGTCGCCCATGGCACGGGGCATGAAGAAAGCATCGATATAGGGCATCATCACAGGCACGGTGTTGGCGCTGTGCTCTGCCAGTTCAGCGATCTGATCCTCGGGCACGCCGATGTGGTACAGCCACTCCATGCAGATCTCGCGGCCGGTGCAGTCACGCATGGGCTTTTTGACGTAATCGCCGGGCTTATCGCTGAACAGGCCGTACACCCAGACGCACAGCTGGTTCTTGGGCTGATCCTTGAACTGCTGCTGACGGTTCAGCGTCCAGCTGAGCAGCCAGCTGGAGTCCTTGACGGTGACGATGCCGCCGGTGACGGTGTGGCCGCTGAAGGGGTCGCGCTTGCAGATCTTGCGGATATACTGAGGGATCTTGTCGTCCAGCGTGGTGATGGTAGCGCTTTCCCAGTTGCTCAGCTCCGGCTCGGAGCAGAACTTTTCCGGGTGACCGAAGGAGGGATCCTGTGCGGCGATCTTCTTCCACAGATCCCAGCCGTTGCCGGGCTGGATGGTGGGGTCGAAACCGGTGGCCTTATTCTGTGCGCCCACGGTGCAGCTTTCCACGCAGCCGCCGTTGGTGATGAACAGCAGATCGTTCTCGGTCAGGTCGATGTTAGAAGTCTCGCCCGCGTGCTCCACGGTGACAGAGCTTGCCAGCTTGCGGCCGTTCTGGATATCGAACTTGACATCGATGACCTTGGTGTTGTAGTGGAACTGCACGCCAAAGCTTTCCAGATAGTGCACCATGGGCAGGATGATGGACTCGTACTGGTTATAGCGGGTAAAGCGCAGGGCGGTAAAGTCCGGCAGACCGCCGATGTGGTGGATATAGCGCTTGAGGTACAGCTTCATTTCCAAAGCGCTGTGCCAGTTCTCGAAGGCGAACATGGTGCGCCAGTACATCCAGAAGTTGGTGTTGAGCACCTCGTCATCGAAGAAATCGGTGATCTTTTTATCCTGCAGCTGCTCGTCCGGGGTGAAGAACAGCTTCATGATCTCCATGGCACCCTTATCGGACAGGCCGAACTTGCCATCGGTGTGGGCATCCTCGCCGCGGTTGACGGTGGCACGGCACAAGGAAAAGTTGGGGTCCTCCTTGTTCAGCCAGTAATACTCGTCCAGCACGCTGGCACCCTCGGTCTCCAGAGACGGGATGGAGTGCAGCAGATCCCACATGACCTCGAAGTGGTTGTCCATCTCGCGGCCGCCGCGCATCACATAGCCGATATCATACTTGTAGCCATCGCAGGCACCGCCGGCCAGTGCGTTCTTTTCAAACACATGGACGTGCTCGCCCTTCATCTGACCGTCGCGCACCAGATAGCAGGCAGCGGTCAGGGCTGCCAGACCGGAGCCGATGATATAAGCGGATTTATGATCCACGCCCTCCGGCTTTTTGGGGTGTGCAAAAGCTTCATAATTGCCACTGGAATAGTACATAAAAAAGCCTCCCTGCTTCAAAAATATCTTTTCACAGCCTTCATCGTGCTGTTCTCTATGGCAACAGTATACCCCGCAAAGTGAACTTGAACAACAAACAAACTTTGCCCGGTGTATAGATTTTTTACATCCGCCCTCATTTGCTGGAAATGCGTACAAATTGTGACATAAAAGCGCAGCGCAAAATCATTTAAAGCATTCCCGCAAAAGTGCAATGCCGGGCAGCTTGCAGGCTGTCCGGCATTGCTCTAATTCAAAATAATTTTCCGCTATTCATGCCCAGAGCATAGCGGCGGGCATTCAAAACCGTCCCACACAAAAAGAGAGCCGCCGCACAAAGGTCTGTGCAGCGGCTCTCTATCGGTTTTAGTTCATCTCTTCCAGAGCCTTTTTCAGGTTCTTGGCGATCTGATCCGGGCAGCTGGTGCTGCGGAAGCCGCATAGCGTACCATCCAGACGGGCAATGGCGTCCTCTGCCTTCATGCCGGTGAGCAGCTGGCAGATGCCTTTCAGGTTGCCGTTGCAGCCGCCGATGACCTCGATGGATGCAATGGTGTGGTCATCGTTCAGTACAAAGTTGGTCTGCTTGGAGCAGGTACCCTTGTTCGGGAAGGAAAATTCCTTGCTCATGGTCTTTACGTCCTCTCTCTTTTACGTTTTTCGGCGATGGCGCGCAGCTGCGCTGCGGCTTCGTCCGGTGCGGTGCAGGTACCGATGGGGTGGGGGTGCTTGTGGTTGCGGCCATGGAAGTCCGTACCTGCGGTCGCCACAAGGCCGTACTGCTTGCACAGTGCAAGGCACTCGGCGCTGTCCTCCGCACTGTTGCTGGGGTGGTACACCTCTATGCCGTCCACTGCGCCCTCTGCCGCCAGCTCGCGCAGCAGGGGCATACTTTTGTACACCGTGGGGTGGGCAAACACCACCGCGCCGCCGCTGGCTTTAGCGGTAGCCAGCACCTGCCGCACCGGCAGATACTCCGGCGAGTGCAGTACGATGCCCCGGGGGTTCCACCCGAACAGCTTGTGGTAGGTCTCGCCGTAGATGCTGCCATCGGTCAGGCCCAGCAGCTCCAGCGCCTGCATCAGCCCGCTTTTGAACAGCACCCCGCTGGCCTTGGTGGTCTCCCACGCAAGGTCGGTGGTAAACTGCGGGTACAGCTGCTCCAGCTCCTTTGCGCTCTGCAAAGCGCAGGCATTGCGGCGCTCCTTCATGATGGCGCAGTGCTCCCGCAGCGCCGGGCAGTCCACGTCCGGGTAGTAGCACAGCAGGTGCACCCGGTGCTGGCGCTCAAAGTCGTAGCCGGTCAGCTCCACGGCAGGGATCAGCTCTACCCCGTCCTGCCCGGTGTGGGCGTAGGCGTACTGGGCGCTGAGCAGGGTGTCGTGGTCGGAAAGGGCGATGGCGTGCAGCCCGGTGCGGGCGGCGATGGACGCCAGCCGCTCGATGGGCACAGCACCGTCCGAGCAGGTGGAATGGATATGCAGGTCACAGGACATAGCGGGTTACTTCCTTAGTGCTTATAGAAATTGATCAGGCAACCATCAGCCAAGATCTGGCGCTCGTCAGTGGTGAGCGGAGCCATGTACAACTCGAACTCCTTGACGGTATCGCCCAGAACGTAGGCCTTGATGCTCTGCAAATCGCCCTTGAGTGCTTCCCGCACATTGGGGATGAGCACATAATCCCCCAGACCAAAGGGGGTGGCACCTGCCAGCTGCAGGGGCAGCATACCCCAGTTGATCAGGTTGGAGCGGTAACGCTTGGTGGCGTACTCGGTAACGATATTGGCACCGGCACCCAGCACACGCTGGCAGCTGGCGGCCTGCTCGCGGGCAGAGCCGTCGCCGGGCTTGACTGCAAAGATGGTAGAGGCGATCTGGATATCGTTCCACTTCAGCTGCTCGCAGCCGGGCACGGCGTTCACCTTTGCCAGCAGGGCGGCGTCCCCTGCACCGGCGCGGCGGGCAGCTTCCTCGGCCTGCACAGCCTTGGCGCGGCCCACATACTCCGGGTCCTTGCGGCTGAGGGTGAACTCGGCCAGGCCCAAGGGATTAGAGCGATAAGAGGAGGTCTCACCGGAGGGGATCAGCTCGTCGGTGGTGGTGACGGGGTCGGTGATATAGGAAGCCACCTTCAGCAGCAGGTTGTCGCCCAGCGGTGCGATCTCCGGCCAGTCCTTGATGTTGGGGCCGAACTTGAGCAGGGCATCGTAGTCGCCCTTGCCAAAGCCCTGATACACGCGGGTGTCGTAGCTGGAAGCATCGTACTGGTACTCCGGCACAGTGGGATCGTAATCAATGTCGGTGGCGGGGGTCAGGATGCCGCCGTTGGCGGTGGTGGCTGCAATGCTGCGGGCATCCATCAGTGCCACACCGGACAGCTGGCCGCTGCCGGGCTTGGAGCCCTCGCGGCTGGGGAAGTTGCGGGTGGTGTGACGGATGGACAGTGCGCCGTTGGCGGGCACATCGCCTGCACCAAAGCAGGGGCCGCAGAAGGCGGTGCGGATGGTGGCGCCGCTGGCCATCAGTTCGCCAATGACGCCGGTGCGCACCAGTTCCATCATGATGGGCTGGCTGCCGGGGTAAACGCTCAGGGCATAGTCGCCGCAGCCGCCGGTGTGACCCTTGAGGATGGAAGCAGCCTCGTAGATGCTGTCGTACAGACCACCTGCGCAGCCTGCAATCACGCCCTGATCCACACGCAGCTTACCGTTTTCGATCTTGCTGCACAGATCCAGCTGCACATCCTTGCGGCCGATCAGCTTCTGCACATCCTGCTCGCAGGCGTGGAGGATGTCCTCCAGATTTGCGTTCAGCTCCTCAATGGTAAAGGCGTTGGAGGGGTGCATGGGCAGGGCGATCATGGGACGGATGGCAGAAAGATCCACCTCCACCACGCCGTCGTAGTAGGCAAGGTCTGCCGGTGCCAGCTTTTTGTAGTCCGCTGCACGGCCGTGCACTGCCAGAAAACGCTGGGTGACTTCGTCGGTCTCCCAGATGGAGGACAGGCAGGTGGTCTCGGTGGTCATGGCATCAATGGCGTTGCGGGTATCCTGCCGCAGGGAAGCAATGCCGGGGCCCACAAACTCCATGACCTTGTTCTTGACGTAGCCGCTCTTGAACAGCTTGCCCACAAGGGCAATGGCTACATCGTGGGGGCCGCAGCCCGCCGGCAGACTGCCGGTCAGGTAGATAGCCACCACGCCCGGGCGGGCAACATCATAGGTGCGGCCCAGCAGCTGCTTTGCCAGCTCGCCGCCGCCCTCGCCGATGGCCATGGTACCAAGTGCGCCGTAGCGGGTGTGGGAGTCCGAGCCAAGGATCATTTTGCCGCAGCCCGCAAAGCGCTCGCGCATATACTGGTGGATGACTGCCATGTGCGGGGGCACAAAGATGCCGCCATACTTTTTGGCAGCGGACAGGCCAAAGCGGTGGTCGTCCTCGTTGATAGTGCCGCCCACAGCGCACAGGCTGTTGTGGCAGTTGGTGAGCACATAAGGGATGGGGAACTTTTCCAGCCCGGAAGCACGGGCGGTCTGGATAATGCCCACAAAGGTGATGTCATGGCTTGCCATGGCATCAAACTTGATCTTCAGGTTCTCGGCATCGCCGCTGGTGTTGTGTGCCTGCATAATATTGTAGGCCATGGTGCCAGTCTTAGCCGTGGCAACGGCAGCGGCATCAAAGCCCTTTGCTGCCAGTGCAGCGGGTGCATTGCCGTCTGCGGGCACCCACTCGCCGCGCGCATAGTACGCACCGCCGGTGCTGCATCTGATCATATCCAACATCTCGATTCGCCTCTCTTTTTGTATTTTCCCGCCCGCCGCAATTGCGGGCATTGCCCCGGCAGTGCAGCTATTCATCCCGAAAACAGCTGTCCTCTTAGCCTTCACCCCAAGGGGGAAGCCTTTAAGCAAACCAGCTTTTCAAAGACTTATAACCCCTGCCCTGTTACGGCAAAGCCGTACTTATTTGTTATTATAGCATGAAAAGACGAAAAGAAAAAGCACTTTTTATGAACCCTTACTGCGCCTTTGCGGCGGCTTCCTGCTGCTTTTCCTTTTGCAGTTTACGGAACACCACAAAATACGCCGGGATCAGGAAGAAGCAGGCAAAGAACCATGCCACCGGGTTTGCGATGCAGGCGGCAAAGTAGCCCCACAGCGGCACGAACCAGAAGCCCACCATGGCGCGGGCGATCATTTCAGCCACACCGGCAAACATGGCAAGGCCGGAGTGCCCCAGACCCTGAATGGTATAGCGGTAGATGATAAGCACCGCCAGCGGGATGTAGAACACACTGTTCCAGAAGATGAAGTCCTGCGCATTGGCCATAATGGCGGTCTCGCCTGCGTCCAGAAACAGGCCGATCAGGGACTTGTCCAGCACGCGCAGGATGAGGAAGGACGCTACACTGTACACGCAGCCGATGCCCAGTGCGGTGTTCACGCCGCGGTTCACACGGCCAAGGTCTTTCGCGCCCATATTCTGGCTGGTGTAGGTGGTCATGGCGGTGCCGATGCTCTCCAGCGGCACGCTGAGGAACTGCGCAGCCTTGCCGCCGGCGGTCTGCGCCGCCACGATGTCGCTGCCCAGACCATTCACCGCGCCCTGCAGCACCACGCTACCGATGGCGGTAATGCTGCACTGCAAGCCCATGGGGATGCCCATAGAGCAAAGTTTTGCACAGTGCGGTGCGCTGATGCGCCCTTCTTCCTTATTCCAGCGCAGCTCCGGGTAGTGGCGCACGATATAAAGAAGGCTGCCGATGCCCGCCACAGCCTGACTGAACACGGTGGCAAAGGCCGCGCCGAACACGCCCATGTTGAACACAATGATGCAGGCAAGGTCCAGCCCGATGTTCAGCACACTGGCCACCAACAGGAAATACAGCGGGCGCTTGCTGTCGCCCAGTGCACGCATCAGGGCGCTGGTCACATTATAAAGCAGGGTGAACGGGATGCCTGCAAAAATGGTGCGGATATACACATCCGCAAGGTCGATGATATCGGCCGGGGTGTTCGTCCACACCAGCACCAGCCGGGTCATAGCCACCGTGACGATGGTAAGCACCGTGGCAAAGGCGATGGACAGCCACACGGTATTGGCGGTGTAGCGGCGCATCTCGTGGTGGTCGTGGGCACCGAAGGTCCATGAGATGGGGATGGAAAAGCCGCAGGCAATGCCGTTGACAAAGCCCAGCACCAGATAGTTCAGGCCGCCCACGCTGCCTACCGCCGCCAGTGCTTCCACGCCCACGAACCGACCCACGATGATGGTATCGGCCAGATTGTAGAACTGCTGGAACAGGCTGCCCAGCATCAGCGGCACAGCAAAGGCAAGCAGCAGCTTCAGCGGGCTGCCCTGCGTCATATCTTTGGTCATGGAAATATACCTCCTGCCAACACAAAAAAGGGTGGATGTTCGCATTTTTGCCGTGAAAAACGCCCTGCCGGAAAAGCGGCAGGACGTTGTATGGATTCATGAGTGGTATTATAGCGGAGCAGCGCCGGTTTTACAAGACTTGGTTTGCATCAACATTTCCATTTTTTTGCGTAAAGAATTGGTGATTTTGCTCATTCCGCGTAGTGTGCCAGAAACTGTTTGGTGCGCTGCTCGCGCGGGTGGTCGATCAGCAGCTTTGCAGGGCCCTCCTCCACCACCACGCCGCCGTCCATAAACAGGATGCGGTCAGCCACATCCCGGGCAAAGTGCATCTCATGGGTCACGATGATCATGGTGGTCTTGCGGTCGGCCAGTTCCCGCAGCACCCGCAGCACCTCACCGGTCAGTTCCGGGTCAAGGGCGCTGGTGGGCTCGTCAAAGCAGAGGATGTCCGGGTGCAGTGCCAGCGCACGGGCAATGGCTACCCGCTGCTGCTGCCCGCCGGAAAGCTGGTGCGGGTAGTGGTCTGCCCACTCCGAAAGCCCCATCTGCGCCAGAAGTTCCCGCGCCTGCTGTTCCAGCTGGGCGTGCACCGCTTTTTTGTTGGCGCGGTAGTCCGGGCGCTCCTTTGCCAGCAGTTCCCCTGCCAGCATCACGTTCTGCAAGGCGGTGTACTGCGGGAAAAGGTTGAAGTTCTGGAACACCAGCCCGAAGTGCAGCCGCTTTTTGCGGATCTCGCTCTCCCGCTGGGTGGCGGGGTCGGCGGCGTCCCACATGGTCTCGCCGTTCACCCGGATGCAGCCGGTGTCCGGCCGCTCCAGAAAGTTCAGGCAACGCAGCAGGGTGGTCTTGCCGGAGCCGGACGAGCCGATGATGGCAAGCGCTTCGCCCTGCTCCAAAGTAAGAGAAATGTCCTTCAAGACCTTTGTATCTCCGAAATTTTTGCCAATGCCGGAGGCTTCCAGTAATGCCATATTTTAAAAACCTCCTCAGCAGCGGAAATAATCCAGTTTCTTTTCAGCCCAGTTGAACAGCAGGGTGAGCGCGCCTACGAACACAAGGAAGAACAACGCCGTGGAGAACAGCGGCCAGATCAGGCCCTTTGCGCTGTACTCCTTTGCCATCATGATGATCTCCTTGTTGGCGATGGTGTTTGCCAGCGAGGTGTCCTTGACAAGGGTGATGATCTCGTTGCCCATGGGCGGCAGGATGCGCTTGACCACCTGCAAAAGGGTGACCTTGAAAAAGATCTGCGTGCGAGTCATGCCCAGCACCTGCCCGGCTTCGGTCTGCCCTTTGGGCACGGCCTCGATGCCGCCGCGGTAGATCTCGGAAAAATAGCAGGCGTAGTTGATGGCAAAGGCCACCACCGCCGCCACCATGCGCCCGCCGGAGCCGGAGGGCCACGGGTTATTCATGCCCAGCAGACCGGGGCCAAGATAAATGACGATGATCTGCAGCATCAGCGGCGTGCCGCGGATGACCCAGACAAAGGTCTTTACCGCACCGGACAGCAGCCTGCACCGGCTCATGGAGCCAAAGGCCACCACCAGCCCCAGCGGCAATGCAAACAGCAGCGTAAGGGCAAACAGCTCACAGTTGAGCAGGAACGCGCCGGAAAGGCGCCCAAGGATCACAGACACAAAAACACACCCATCTATCGTTTTGTTTTACGCCCGGCTCAGTCCGCCAGCGCCAGCTCGTACTTCTCTGCCAGTGCCTGCATGGTGCCGTCAGCCTTCAGCTCGTCAAAGGCGGTGTCCACTGCGGCGGCGGCATCGCTGCCCTTGCGGAACGCCACGCCGTACTCCTCGGCGTTCAGCTCGTCCACGATTTTCAGGCTTGCGTAGTCGGTGCCCTCCCCGATCATGGCGTTGGCAAGGGTCAGATCCAGCACAGCGGCGTCTGCCGTACCGGCAGCCACTTCCATCAGGCAGTCGGTCTGCACGCTCTTGGAAACATAATCGGCCTTGGCAAGGTTTTCATCGCCCTGAATGGCGGCTTCACCGGCAGAACCGGCCTCGGCCACCACGGTCTTACCGGCAAGGTCGGCGGTGGAGGTGTAGGCAGTGCCCTCCTTGACCACCACGACCTGTGCATTCTTGGCGTAGGCCTTGGTGGTGGCGGTGTTAGCCATGATATCCTCGGTCAGGGTCATGCCGTTCCAGATGCAGTCGATGCTCTTGGCGTCCAGCTCCACCACCTTGGTGTCCCAGTTGATCTCCACGAACTCCGGCTCTACGCCCAGCTTTGCGCACACAGCGGTGGCAAGTTCAGTATCAAAACCGGTAAAGTTTCCGTCGGCATCGGTATAGTTCATGGGCTCGTACACGGTGTAGCCGATGACCATTTTGCCCTTGCCCTTGATGTAGTCCAGATCGCTGCCCGCTGCGGCAGAAGCCGAACCGGCTGCACTGCCGGAAGCAGAAGCCGCCGCAGAGGTGGATGCACTGCCGCCGCAGGCTGCAAGGCTCAGTGCCAGAGCACCGGCCAGAAATGCACTTGCAATACGCTTGAGTTTCATATCTTTTTCCTCCCATGGGGGACGTTCTGTGTCCCGCTTCCCTCTCGTTTTACCATTTTACCATGCTAAAGTGGTAAACTGTAGCTATAGAATAGCGCGTTTGCCGCCGTTTGGCAAGAGGAAACCTTCATTTTTTGCACAATGCACTGCTTTGCCCCGCCCGTAAGCCCGCTTTTTGTGGGAAAGTGTGCATACCCCTTCCGGCTTTGCGCCTGAGAGGGCAGCTGCAAATACCCCTTCCGTCTGCTCACTGCGTTCGCAGCCACCTTCCCCAAGGGGACGGCTTTTCGCGGTAGCGAGAAACTTTGCGGTACCTCCATAAGGCGTCCCCTTAGGGGAGCTGGCGCGTTAGCGCCTGAGGGGGTATCTCCCGCAGCGCCGCCGCTTCTGTAGGAAGCAGGCGCTGCAAATGCCGTTTTCCTTCACGACCCCTCCCGTGAAAATCATAACCCCGCGTGAAAACGCGGGGTTTGCAGAACGGCCCCATAGGGGCCAC